>UEXM01000012.1_pt1 | contig 259071 bp, 230 predicted proteins | sample 1796661 | NCBI WGS metagenome assembly UEXM01 (sample SAMEA4772469, study PRJEB27181) | metagenome | reverse complement strand
AGACTGACCATCTCGAGTTCGTGTTGTTGCGGGGACGGCTCTTTGAGCATGGGGCAGCCTCTGAAAAGTCGATACCCCAATTACAACAAACCCCCGCCAAAATGGCGAGGGTTTGTCAGCAATCTGAGCCCGGCTCTGCCGGGCTTTTTTTATGTCTCGAACCCGTTCGGAGCGCCCATCAATCGTAATTCTAAATCTATATAATAATAAATACTTGTTGCATACGCTTATCATTTGTATAGTTGCACTCCTCAAATTAACACGCTGTAACAGGAGAGCAACATGCACACACGATTCCCCCGGAACCTGCTGGCCCTGGCGATCGTATCAGCCTCATGGCCGGTACTGGCTCAGGACCAGAGCCTGAACGAACTGGTCATTATCGGCGATGAGGCCTCGGCATCCGCCCTGCCCGGCTCCGCTCACGTCGTTTCCAGCGAGGACATGGAGACCATGAAGTACACGGATGTCCACCAGGTCGTCCGCCAGGTGCCGGGTGTGTACTTCCTTGAAGAGGAAGGCTATGGCCTGCGCCCCAACATCGGTATCCGCGGCTCCGGCAGCGGCCGCAGCGGCAAGGTCACCCTGATGGAAGACGGCGTGCTGATGGCTCCGGCGCCCTACGCCGCGCCCGCAGCCTATTACTTTCCCTCGTTCGGCCGCATCCACAGCGTGGAAGTGCTGAAAGGCCCGGATCTTTTGCGCTACGGCCCGCAGACCGTCGGCGGGGCCATCAACTTCCGGTCCACACCGATCCCTCAGGAAGCCTCCGGCAATGTGACCACCGAGATCGGTGAGGACAGCAGCAAACGGATTCACGCCTGGTACGGGGCCAGCAGTGAGCAGGCAGGCTTTCTGGTGGAAACTCACCAGCAGGAGGTTGACGGCTACAAGACTATTCGTAGTTCTGACCGGGAAACGGGCTTCGACAAGCAGGACTTCGTGGCCAAGCTGCGCCTCAACTCAGCGGCCAACGCCGACATCTATCATCAGCTTGACCTGAAAGTGGACTACAGCGAGGAGCTAAGCAACGAGACCTACCTCGGGCTGACCGATCAGGATTTCGACGCCGACCCCAACCAGCGTTACTTTGCCTCCGAGCGGGACAACATGGACACCAAACGCACCGGCTATATGATCCGGCACCTGGTGGACCTGAACAGCGACCTAACCCTGACGACCACCGCCTATCGCAACGAATTTGCGCGGAACTGGTATAAGGCCGCAGGTCTCGGCGGCTTGATTGACGATGCTAACAGCGGCGATGCGACGGCGCAGGCTCAGCTTCGAGGCGAAGAGGATCTGGAATTCGACATCAAGAACAACAACCGTGAATATGTGTCTCAAGGCCTGGATTTCAAAGCTGACTGGCACACCGACATTGCCGGCATGCGGCATGCCCTCACCTTTGGCACCCGCTTCCATGATGACGAAGTCGATCGATTCCAGCCGGTGGATACCTTTAATCAGCTCACAGGCAGTGGTCGACCGACCCTCGAATTCGTCTCCTCTACGTTGACGACCGGCATCAGCTCCGGCGATAACCGTGTTGAGGAAGCCGAGGCATGGAGCAGCTTTATTGCCGATCGGATCGATGTAAACGACCGCCTCACCGTCACCGCGCTGCTGCGTTACGAAGACATTGAAACCAAGGCCACCCGTTACTCTGACCAGGCCCGGAACACGGTAGATCGTACAGTGAGCAACGACACTGCCGAGTGGCTTCCCGGGATCGGTGCAACCTACGACCTGGACGGCGGCATTACATTGCTGGGCGGCGTGCACCGCGGCATGGCACCTGCGAGTCCGGGAGCCGAAGACAACGTAGAGCCCGAAATCAGCGTCAACTATGAGTTGGGCGCTCGCTTCAGCCGCGGGGCGACCCACGCAGAGCTGATCGGTTTCTACAGCGACTACTCCAACACCGTCGAAAACTGCTCCCTAGCGACGCCCTGTTCAGATGACAACAACTCAACATCTGGCTCCTTCAGCAAGGGTGAATCACGGGTTCAGGGGATCGAAGCGCTGGTCGGCCACGAGTTCGCCCTGGCCAACGGCCTGAGCGCACCGGTAGAAGCTAACTGGACCTATACTGACGCAAAAATCACCGAAACTGCGGATGACGGCAGTGTCCTCAAGGGCGATAACCTGTCCTACCTGCCGGAGAATGTAGTGAACCTGCGTGCTGGCCTGCGGAGCGGGGATCAGTGGGACGCCTACGTCAATGTTGGCTTCATTGAAAAGATGTGCATCGATAATACCTGCAAACGTGGCGGCGACAACACCTTCAGCGAGACTGAATCACTGACCGTGGTGGACCTGTCCGGCAGTTATGCCCTGACCCCCAAAGCCCGCGTGTTTGCCAAGGTGGCCAACGTGCTTGACGACCAGAAGATCGTCGCACGCTCCCCGGACGGCGCCCGCCCCAACCTGCCGCGCACCGGCTATGTAGGCATTAGCGTGGACTTCTGATGCGCTGAAAGGACAAATCCCGTCATCCGACGGTTAACTCAGTAATCCTTCGACCCGGTCCTTGACCGGGTCTTTTTTTGGGGTAGTGTTAACACGCAAATACAAACGGACGTTTGAAACCCTGACGCAAGGAGTCACCTGAATGAAGCCCCGCCAACCTCTTCCCCTGATCCCGCTGTTGATCACTGCGCTGTTCCTTGGCGGCTGCTCCCGCCACAGTCTTTACGACCACGCCATCAGCTGGGAACGCGCCAGTGCCGGGCTGCAAGCGGCCACAGTGGACGTGGAGAAGATGACCATCGCCTACCTCAGCAACGAGACCCCGGTGGACGGTGACACCATCGTGCTGATCCACGGTTTCGGCGCCAACAAGGACAACTGGACCCGCCTTGCCCGAGAGCTGACCGACGAGTTCAACGTCTACGCCATCGACCTGCCCGGCCATGGTGACAGCAGCAAGGAACTGGATCTGGGCTACCGCTTCGAAGATCAGGTACAGCACGTTGCCCGCATCCTTGAGGCGCTCGACATTGATCAGGCCCACATGATGGGTAACTCCATGGGCGGTGCCATCACGGCGCTGTACTCCGCGACCTTTCCCGAGCAGGTTCGCTCGGCGGTGCTGTTCAACCCGGCGGGGATCTTCGAGTACGAAAGCGAGCTGGTGGAGCTGGTCACGGAGGGAGACAATCCGCTGATTCCACAGGAATCCGGTGATTTTGACAGGCTGCTGGATTTTGCCCTGGAGAAACGCCCGTTCGTGCCCTGGCCGATTCTCGGCGTGATGGAGGAAAAGGCCATCGCCAACCGCGAAGTCAATCAGGTGATCTTTGCCGCCATTCGCGACACCGGTTTTGAATCCGACTTCCGCACCGCCATCCGTGAAGTCAGCGCGCCGGTACTGGTGGTATGGGGCAAGGAGGACCGGGTCATCAACTATCGCAACGCCGACCTGTTCGTGGAGGCCATCCCGCGCTCAACGAAAGTCATTCTGGACGACATCGGCCACGCCCCGATGGTTGAGGCACCGGAGATATCGGCCCAGCTGTTCCGTGATTTCATCAGCGGCAGCAAGCCCTGAGCTGCTTGTCGACTACAGTTTGCCCGTGAAAACCAGTAAGCTTCAGAGCAGGTTTACCCTGTCTCCCGAGCTATTCAATGCCTGAAGCTATCTGGATCACCTTCGCCTTTGGCCTCGGCCTGATTGTCAAAGCAATCGGGCTGCCTCCCCTGGTCGGCTACCTTGCTGCCGGCTTTGCCCTGAGCGGGCTTGCTGCAACCACCGGCATCGAGATCGAGGAAACGGCGGCGCTCAAGCACATCGCCCACCTCGGCGTTCTGCTGCTGCTATTCACCGTTGGCCTGAAACTGAAACTGCGCTCAATCATCAGCCCCGAGGTCATTGGCGGTAGCCTGCTGCATTTTGGCATCACCTGCGCGGTGTTCGCGCCCGGGCTTTACCTGATGATGGGCCTGACCTGGTCCACGGCACTGCTGCTCGCCATTGCCCTGTCGTTTTCCAGCACCGTGCTGGCGGCCAAAGTTCTCGAGAGTAAACGGGAACTGCGCGCCTTTCACGGCCGCGTCGCCATCGGCATCCTGATCATGCAGGATCTTATTGCCCTGGTGGTGATGAGTGTGGCCGCTGGCAAAACGCCGTCGCAGTGGGCATTGCTGGTGTTCGGGCTGCCGCTGCTCCGCCCGTTTCTGTTCCGGCTGCTTGATGCCAGTGGCCATGACGAGCTGCTGGTTCTGCTAGGGCTGCTGCTTGCCCTGGTCGTTGGTGGCCTCGGCTTTGAAGCCGCCGGCTTGAGTTCGGAACTGGGTGCTCTGGTGTTTGGTGCCATGCTCGCCAATCACCCTCGCGCTCAGGAGCTGGCCAAATCGCTGTGGAGCGTGAAAGAGGTCTTTCTGGTCGGCTTTTTCCTGCAGATCGGAATCGGCGGGTTACCTGATCAGCAGGCGATCATCTTTGCCGTGATTGCCGCCCTGGTGCTGCCCCTGAAGGGCATTCTGTTTTTCTTCCTGCTGGTACTCTTCCGGCTCAGGGCCCGAAGCAGTTTTCTGACGTCACTGTCCCTGACCAACTACAGCGAATTCGGGCTAATCGTAGCCAGTGTGGCGTTACCGGACTGGCTGGTGCCGCTGGCGATCACGGTGTCCCTGTCATTTGTCATCTCGGCGCCACTGAACCGTTTTGCCCACGGCCTTTACGAACGTTACAACCGATCACTCACAGGTTACGAACGACATAAACGACACCCCGACGAACAGCCGATTTCTCTTGGCGATACCCGCATACTCGTTATGGGTATGGGGCGAACCGGCACGGCGGCCTATGATTGGCTGCACGCAAAAGACAACCGCATCATGGGGCTGGATTCGGACCCGGCAAAAACGGCTACCCATCAGGCCGAGGGCCGCAATGTGGTTTTTGCGGACGCGGAAGACAACACATTCTGGGAAGGCCTGCACATGCCTGACCTGCAGTCGGTCATCCTTGCCATGAACGATATCGAGGGCAAACTGATCGCTGCCCGCATGCTCCGCAAACTGGGTTTCAGCGGCCGCATTGTTGCCCACACCATGTACCAGGATGAGGCCGACAAAATCCGCGAAGCCGGTGCCGACGACGCCTACCTGACCATGAGCGAAACCGGCGTTGCGCTGGCCAGCCATCTTCAGGAGCACCTTGCCCGCCACCACGCCGACCATGCCAGAGGCCCGGGCCATGTATGAATTTGAAGAATCCACCCGCGGCAACATGACCCAGATGACCTCGCTCCATGAGGAGCGTCTGGACTTCGTGGCCCGCACGCTGCAACGCACTGGCGCGAAAACCGTGCTCGACCTCGGCTGCGGTTCGGGTTCCCTGCTTTACCGCCTGGCCGCGTTTCCGGAGCTTGAGCACATCGTCGGGCTGGAGCAGTCCGGCGTGTCCATCCGGCAGGCACGCCTCAACCTCGAACCCTGGCTGGCCCTGGCGCCCACGCGCATCCGGCTGGTGCGGGGCTCCTACACCGAGAGCAACCCCGAACTGGCCGGATTCGATGCCGCGGCCATGGTGGAGACCATCGAACATGTTTACCCGGGAGAGCTTTCCCGGGTGGAGCTTTCTGTGTTCGGGGAATACCGGCCGCGAGTGCTGTTCATGACCACTCCCAACCGAGAGTACAACCCGCTTTTCGATCTCGAGCCCGGGGAGTTTCGCGAGGAAGACCACAAGTTCGAGTGGGATCGCACCAAGTTCCGCCGCTGGGCCCTCGGCGTGGCCGACCGCAACGGCTACCGGGTGGAATTCGGCGGTATCGGCGACTGCCACCCGGAGCTGGGCCACCCCACCCAGACCGCCCTTTTCAGCCGTCAGGCGTGATTCAGCGAATGCGGCGCCAGGCCGACAGCTCGGCAATGGTGTGCTGGAATTTGCGGCGGGTCTCGCGGATTACGAACGGTACATCCATCGGGGCCTGCACCGGCTCGAAATGACGGGCCAGGGCATCCCTCATGCCGTCAAGTACAGTTCGGGGCTGACCGTTGTGGGTAAAGCCGCCGATCCAGTTGGTGCGCGGCGTGAACTCTTCCAGCAGTGTGTAGGGCGAGCTGATGACCAGCGTACCGCCAACCGCCAGACGCTGGTGGATATCCCCCAGGAACGCTCCGGGGTCCTGCAGCCGGTCGATCAGGTTGCCGGCAAAGATCAGGTCGTAGTCCGCGTGCTCCGCCCCCAGATTGCAGGCGTCTCCGGTGGCAAACCGCACTCTTGGGGCCGCCCGCGCCAGGTCCAGCGCCTGCAGGCTGACAGTGACGCGCTCGCCCAGTTCGCCCTCATCACGGCGAAAATAATCAATCGCCCCGGCCTCTTTCAGGGTGGTGGCCGCATCGACAAAGCGCTTTGACAAATCGACCCCGACAACCTCGTCAAACAGCCGCCCGAGTTCGAACGCGGTGCGGCCCACGGCGCAGCCCAGATCGAGCGCTTTGCGCTTGTCACGGCCAGCCATCAGTTCCTGGCAGATGCCGGCGCACCGGGCCGGGTAGTTACTGACCCCGAAATGGGGCTCGCCGAAATGAAAACCCAGGTATTGGCTGAGCAGTTCGTCGGTTTCGTACACGTTCATGGCGGTTCCTTTGAGGATGTCTGATCAGGTGGCGGGGAGTGCGCAGGTGCGGAACCCCGTGTACACATCGTTTCTCAGCGGCAGATAGGCCTGGCGATAGGTCCCGCGAATCAGGTTGGATGACGTGGCACAGCTCCCGCCCCGGGTCACCTTGTGATCACCGAACTGCAGGGTCGACATGAACGGATACATGTCGATACGGAAGCCGTCGTAGGGGAAGAACTGGCTGCTGGTCCACTCCCAGACACCGCCGATCATCTGGCGACAACCAAAGGGGCTGTCGCCTTCAGGATAATCCCAGACCGGGTGCTGCGCCATGGTCCGGCCGTCCATATCCGCCTGCGCCGGCGTTGGCGGCTCATTGCCCCAGGGGTAGCGTCGGAAGGTCTCACCCGGCCGGTTGCCGAGAGCAGCTACCTCCCACTCATACTCTGTGGGTAGCCGGCGCCCGGCCCAGTGGCACCAGGCTTCCGCTTCCCAGTAGGTGACGTGGGTCACCGGTGCATCGGGATTCAGTGCCTGCCAGCGGTCAAACAGGCGCTCCTGCCACTGCTCATCGTGCCAGCGCCAGTAGAGCGGGTGTTTCGGTTCACTCATCAGCGGCTCGGCACAGCCATGCACCAGCGCCACATCGGTCTCGGTCTGCAGCCATTTGCGGCCGCCAAAGGACCAGAGCTCCGGGCGGCGGTAGCCCCCATCCTCCACGAAGGCCTGAAACTCGCGGTTGGACACCGGAACACGGGATATGGCGAACGATGGCAGCTCCACCTCGAAGCGCGGCTTTTCATTATCAAACCCGAAATCGGTATCCGCGTATGCCGCGGAATCCCCCGGGATGCCGATAAGCCAGCGCCCGGCGGGGATGACGGCATCGCCGTCGAGGCGTTCCCCGGGTGCCGGGCGCTCGGCGTTCACCTCAGGCGGCGCGGGATAGCCGACGGTCTGGCGGCACCAGATCAGCGATTCGATGTGCATGTTCTGGTGATAGATGGCGTAGCGATAAAGGTACTGATCCCGGTCCGTCATCGGCCTGGAGCGGATGCGCTCGGCCATACGGTCGTAAACGGTATCAAAGTAGGCCAGCGTTTCTTCACGGCCGGGAAACAGATCCCGGCACCAGCGGTCCCGGTGGTCCACATGGAAGGAGTCCCACAGGTCGTCCATGGCCGGGTTGTAGCTGGGCGTGCCGTCCAGCAGATTGAACACAAACACTTCGTAGAAGAAGGCCGCGTGCCCCATTTCCCACAACGGCGGATTAACGCCCTGATGATAGGGCACATCCAGAGCGGCGTCCGGTAACGAGGTGATCAACGCCCGCGTCCGTTCCCGGGTGCGCTCCAGATCCGCCAGAATGATTGCCTTGTCCACGCTCATGCTCCCAGAAACCAACAGTCTGATGAGTACGATAACAAACTGCCTGACGGATGAGTGCGGATACGGCCGAATTTCCGTTATTTCTTTCGCCCTATCCCCAATTCAGGGGATTCCCGAACCCTGTCCCTTTGCAATAGTGATGACGCACCATCAAAAGTCAAAAAAAGGATGTCATCCATGTTATCCCTGAAAAAACTCTCATTGGCTTCGGCCATTGCCGCTAGCGTGACTCTCTCTGCTTGCAGTAACTCTTCGTCCAGCGGTTCCGACGACCCCATAGCCGGTGATGTCGCAATCAGCGGCACCGCCAGCGCACCGGGCGGTCAGATTGCCTATTACCAGGAAAAAAGCCTGCTCGAGATTGCCAGTGGCTTCCTGATTCCCCGGGCCGTGGCGGCGATCAGTGGTCTGCAACCGGTGCAAGGCGCCGATGTGGAACTCATCCGGGTGGATGATAACGGCGAGCAAATTGGTGACGTGCTGGCCACTGCCCGCACCTCTATTACCGGTGATTACTCCCTGACCCTACCCCAGGGTGTCAACCTGGCGGGCAACCTGGTGGTCCGCATCACCGGCACCAACAACGCCCAGATCCGCTCACAGGTGGTCGAACAGGATGTGGATATCGACCCGGCCTCGGAATTCATTCTGCAGAAATTCGTGCAGAGTGGCGCTTCCCTGGAAAACCTCGAAGTCACCGACGTGGTGAAGATCAAGAGCCGGGTGGCGGAATTTGATCTGACCGCGTCACCGGACTTCCAGCTGGCTGACATGTTGGCCGAGCTGGACAAGGTAGTGGGTGAGGACCTGGAGGGCCAGATCGAACTGGCCACCACCGAAGACGGCGATGTGGCAACCATTGCCGGTGACTACCGCTCCTCAGCCATCGAACTGGGGCTGTACGATTCGGACAACAACAGCGGCGGCACCTGGGCCTCTGAAATCTTTACCGCAAACTTTACCTTCGCGTCGGACGCGGACGGCGACCTGCAAATCACCCTGACCTCCGAGGAGGGCCTCGACAGCCTGTTGAGCGGGCCGAGTCTTGCCAACACCAGCCTATTCACCTTTGGCGACATCAATGACGAGGCGGAATCTTTCCCGGGTATCTTCAAGGACAACAACACCATAACGCTGGACGTGCCGTTTGAAGAGGAAGTTGACGGTGATGTCGGCTTCCGCTCCCCGCCCGCCACGCTGCGGCTGCAAAAAGCGCTGAACAGTAACGTGTTCGTGCTGGCAAACACCGAGACCGTCCTCCGATACGGCACCACCATGGAGGGTGATCTGGATCCCAACGCGAAAGAGGGCGATGAACTCTCCAAGACCCTGGAGGTCTTTGCGCAAACGCCGTCGGGCGATAGCCCGATTGATCTGAACGGTGCTTTCGGTCGGGTTTATTTGGAAAACGATCAGGTCGCTGGCATGAGCATTACCATGACCACCGAACAGAATATCGTTAATTTCAGGAGCACCGTACTGGACGCAACAGCCGGGACACTGCAGGACCTGACCCTGACTCCCGCAGGTGTTGAATACTTTACCGAGTCTGCCGGCGTGGAGGAAACCGATCTCCCCTTTGAACTGACTGACAACGGCGACTTTGTCACCATCGGTGGAGACCCGGAGGATGGCTTCATCAACGCGGATCTCGATTTCATCGCCTTGTTCTCGGCCGATGATTCAGTATCGGACGAATCCGAATTCAGCAAAACACTGATGGTGCGCCTGCCAACCAGCGCCCCGACCATTGCGGGCAACAGCTACCGCGTGTTCGGTATCTCGACCGGATTCACCGGCGGTGAAGCCATCGAACTCGGCGGTCCGCGCTTCAACACATTGCTGAATATGAGTTCCGATACTGCGGGAGCCCTGGAGGGCACAGTTGTCACGCTAGACCGTGCAGACTTCACCAGTCAGGTCGAGCGCTCAGCAACAGCGATCGATGGCAATGCCAGCGTAACTGTCGGGGAAAATGGCCAGACCACGGTGACCATCACGGAATCCGGCGGAACCACGGAGCTGAGCGGCTTCTTCAACGAAGATGCCAGCATCGGTATCTTCACCAACAACTTCACGCCGACTGACGGCACAACCGACAGCCTGGGCCTGACCATCCTGATGCAGGTCAACCCGTAAATCCGCAAACCGAAAGCCCGCCAGGCATTGAGGCCTGGCGGGCCATTTATCCCTGAAACCTTGAACCTGCCTCGGGTTCCGCTATAACAGAGTATCCAGAGCCGGATTGCCGCAAGGAGCGACATGTCCAAGCAGTGGGCACCATCCAAGATTCTTTCCATGGGCATGGCCATCGGACTAGGGCTGTTTCTCCTTGCCCTGTATTACGCCACCGGCGTCCCGCGCCTGGGTCTTTCTAGCGAACCGGGGCACGATGGCTTGCGGGTGGTCAGCGTGGATGCAGACGGTCCGTTTGCCGGCATCGTCAAACCCGGCGACGAACTGGTCGCGATCCACAACGAAGGAGCAGTCTTCACGTTCGAGCCCTTTGATGCCATCGCCGAACCCGACGATGCCGCCACTTACGGGCCTTACAATCGCTTCTTTGAACGTCAGAATGTCATCTGGTCCATTCTTCAGGCTGAGCGCATCAGCCTGGGTATGCGCGTGGCACAGGAGATACCGGGGTCGGACACCCGGGCGTTGCTGCCCCCCGTGGACTGGGTCACCGTGACCCTGACAACCGACATCGGCCCCACCGATCTGCCACCGGCGTTCTGGTACCAGGTCGTCTGCGGCCTGATGATTTTCTGGATGGGGGTTGCTGCCTGGGCCTTCGTACAAAGCGAACGCGGCCCGTTCTTCTACGCCCTTGCCGGTTTCGGCATTGCCGTGGCCATCATCGCCAGCGCCGTATACACCACTCGTGAGCTGAGCCTGCCCGGCGACCTGATGCTGATCCTGTCCCGCTGCAACCAGTTCGGCGCCATGTTGTTTGCCGGCGCCGGAACCACTCTGCTCTGGCACTATCCCACCACCGTATCCCGCTTTCGCTTCGAGTGGCTGATGCTGGCGCTGGTGGTGCTGATCCTGTCCGCCAACTGGGGGCAATGGGTCAACAGCCTGGACATCACTGCACGGTACACGCTGCTGGCGTGGGCCGTCGCGGATGTCGTCCTGGCGTTGATCCAGTGGCGCCGGACCCGACGGGAGCCGGTAGCCCGGGCGCGGCTAAAGTGGTTTGTGTACGCCTGGTTCGGTGGCGTTATCAGTTATCTGGCGTTGGTGGTGGTGCCCCAGGTATTGGGCCACGACTCCCTGCTCCACCAGCAGTACGCCTGGCTGCTGTTTGTCCTGTCCTATCTGGGCATCGCCATGGGCATTGTCCGTTACCGGCTGTTTGACCTGGATCGCTGGATTCTGGTGGCCTGGTTCTGGTTTCTGTGCGGCATCCTGGTCATCGCCATCGACAGTTTGCTGGTGCTGTGGCTGGGGCTGCAGTACTCCCTCGGCCTGGTGGTCAGCCTGGCGCTAGTGGGCTGGATCTATTTTCCACTGCGTCAGATGCTGCTGCGGCGTTTCATGCCCTCATCCACCCGGGACAACCTGTGGGAGCGCCTGCCCACCATGATCAGCGATGCGTTCGAGATTGGCGGCAGCATTGACCGGCAATGGCAGCGGGCATTACAACGCTCTTTCCATCCGCTCCAGATCGACCGACGGGAGCAACACTGCGACCGACCGGTAGTACTGGACAGCGGCCTGCGGCTGCGCGCGCCCCTGCTGGGTGAGTCGGCCTGCCTGGAGTTGAGCTACGCGGAACAGGGCCACCGGCTGTTTGATCACCAGGACACCCAGTTCGCGGCCCGGGCCATGGAGCTGTTCCGTTTTGCCCGCCAGTACCGGGACTCATTCGAAGACGGCGTGCGTGCCGAGCGCGCCCGCGTGGCCCGGGATCTGCACGACGACGTGGGCGCCCGGCTGTTGTCGATCATTTACCGCGCTGACACCACCGAACTCAGCAATCTTGCGCGGGACTGCCTGAAGGAACTGCGCGGGGTGATTCAGGGCCTGCAGAAACAGACCGTACCGCTGGACCAGAGTTTCTCCCGCTGGCACTTCGAGTCACGTCAGCGGTGCGACCTGTTCGATGTGGAACTGAATATGACGCTGGCGCCGGCAGCGGCCGACGTCACCCTGACGCCGCGAATCGAGCGCAACCTGATGAGCATCATCCGCGAGCTGCTGACCAACACCATCAAACACTCGGAAGCCACCGAATCCCAGTTGCGCATCGACTATCTGGACGGACACCTGCAGGTGGATGCCAGTGATAACGGCATCGGCTGGGGTACCGTGCCGGCCGAGAACACCAGCGGCATCGGCCTTCACAGTATTCGCGAGCGTTGCGGCGAACTGGGCGGCCATGTGCGCCATTACAGCCGGGTCGGCGGCGGCGCAGGAATGATCTGTACCGTGCCGATCACAGGAGTGGCAGCGGGATGAAACAGGTGCTGATTCTCGAAGATCTCAAAGACGCCCAACGCTGGTTGCGGGAAGCGGTACTGGCATCGTTCCCGGAGGCCCACATCGAATGCTGTGACACCCTGGGCCAGGCACTGGGCTGGCTGGAAAGCCGCGTGCCCGACCTGTGCCTGGTGGATCTGCGTCTGCCGGACGGTTCCGGTCTCGACTTTATTCGCCAGTGCAAGTCGGTCGCACCGCTGGCCCAACAGGTGGTGACCACCATTTACGACGACGACATCCACCTGTTCCCAGCCATTCAGGCCGGGGCACACGGCTACCTGCTGAAAGATCAGCCGCGTCAGGTCATCGCCGACGCGCTGAAAAATCTCGCCACCGGCACGCCGGCGCTGTCCCCCCAGATCACCCAGCGGATGATCAGTTATTTGCGGCAGGAGCGCTCAACCACCTGGGAATCGGAGACCGCACCTTCCGACACGCAATTGCTGAGCACGCGGGAGCAGGAAATGCTCGGGGTCATCGCCCGCGGATTCAAGACCGCGGAAGCCGCAGAGCTGTTGGGGGTGAGTTACCACACCGCGGCCCGGCACATCAAAAACATCTACGCCAAGCTCGGCATCAACAGCCGCGCCGAGGCCGTGCAGGCGGCAATCCGCCTGGGGCTCTACGACCCGCACCTGTAAGCCCTAGCTCCACACCAGCAGGATCACTGGCACTGCCACCACCGTCACCAGTACCGACAACGGTAAACCCAACCGCCAGTAGTCTCCGAAACGGTAACCGCCCGGCTCCATCACCAGGGCGTTGGACTGGTGACCAATGGGGGTAAGGAACGCACAGGAGGCGCCTACGGCCACGGCCATCAGTACCGCATCGGAGGCCATATTCAGTTCCGTGGCCATGCTGAGGGCAATGGGCGCCACCAGAATCGCGGCGGCGGCGTTGTTCACCACGTTGGACAGCAGCATGGTGCCCACCAGCAGCACCCCCAACACCAACGCCGGGGCCAGCCCCTCACTGATCATCAACATCTGGGCGGCAATCAGCTCGGCGCCGCCGGTTGCCTCCAGCGCCCCGCCGACCGGAATCATGGCAGCCAGCAGCACAATCACCGACCAGTCGATGGCCTTGTAGGCATCGGTGGGGTTGAGCAACCCGGTCAGCACCATGGCAACAGCGCAGCCAACCAACGCCACCGGCGGCGCGAGCCAACCCGCGACAATGGACACTATCGCCGCAATGAACAGGCCACCGGCGAGCAGGGTCCGGCGCTCCCGGCCCAGGCGCAAACCGCGCTCGGCCAGGGGCAGGCAGCCTAACTGCTGCAACGCAGTGCCCAGGGACTCCTCATGCCCCTGCACCAGCAGGATATCACCAACCTGGAAACGCACGTCGCCGATACGCCGTTTCAACCGGTGCCCCTGACGGGCCAGTGCCACCACGTTCAGCCCGTGCCGTTCCCGCAGGTTGAGTCGGTTCGCAGTCTGGTTCTGCAGGCTGGACTCCGGCGTGATAACCACTTCGGTGAGCAGGATGTCGCCAGCGTCGATCTCCGGCGGCGCCTCCTCCGATTCCTCCGATGCACTGGCCAGTTCCAGGCCGGTGTTATCCAGAAATGCCTGCAGGCTGTCGGTGTCGGCCTCCACGAGTAGTACATCCCCTTCCTGCAGCACCTTGAAGGTGGAGGGCGCCAGCGACCGCTCCTCGTTGCGGATCAGGGCCAGCACCACCACATCCTCCTCGCTCTCTGCCCGGGTCAGCAGGTTGTGCAGCGTACCCCCGGCAAAGGACGAGTCTTCCGGTACTTTCAGTTCGGTGACGTAGTCGCCCACACTGAACAGTTTGCCGCCATCGTCGCTGTCTTGCCGCCGCGGCGTCAGCCGCCAGCCGACCAGGGTGATAAAAGCGATACCCGCGAGGGTTATCGCAGCGCCGACCGGCGCAAAGTCAAACAGCCCGAAACTGTCCCCCTCACGGTAACTGGCAATAATGATATTGGGGGGTGTTCCGATCAGGGTCATGGTGCCACCGAGCAGCGAGCCGAAGGCCAGCGGCATCAACAGCAGCGAAGGCGAACGGCCAGCCTCACGGGACATCCACACGGCCACCGGCATGAGCAGGGCCAGCGCTCCCACGTTGTTGATAAAGCCCGAACACAATGCGACCACCGCGGTCAGCATCAGCACCTGCAATGTGGGCCGATGCCCGACCTTACCCAGCAGCTTGGCGATGTTATCCACCACGCCACCGTTCACCAGCCCCTGGCTGATAACCAGTACCGCCGCCACAGTCACCACGGCGGGATGACCGAACCCGGCAAACAGCTCGTCAGAGGGCACCAGACCGGCCACTGCAACGGCCAGCAATGCCAGCATCGACACCACATCAAACCGCAACCGATTCCATACGAACAGACCAAGGGTGGCGCCCAGTACGGCAAATACGATTCCTTGCTCAAGCGTCAAAACACGTCTCCCGGGGTGGAAAAGCCAATGAATGCGTCAGATTCCTGTCAGTTGAACATACAATAATTGTGGCTGGAATCACGCACAGAACATGAATTTCTGTTAACTTACCTCGGGTTGACGCTCTTTGCGGGCAGAGAGACGCGTTCACACCGTTGACGGTAGCGCGTTTGACAGGGAACACAGACACAGGGAATGGCATGACCACCGACCTCTATCAGATTACGTTTGCAGGCAAGGTTCTGGAAGGATTCAGCGAAGCGCAAGTCAGGGAGAATATGAAAGCCCTGTTCCGCACCTCAGACGAACGCACCGAACGGCTCTTTTCCACCGCCCGAAAGACTCTAAAGTCCGGGCTCAGCCATGCCGATGCCCTGGTCTACTACGACCGCCTCACCGAGGCCGGTGCGGAAGTGCAGATCTCGGCACAGCCAGCCACAACGCCAACTCCGGCGGCGCGTAAATCCGCCGCGGCACCCCCGGAAGAGCCGCCGCATCGGGACGCCGACGGCGTGCAGCGCCGGCGTTCAGGCCTCGAATTCACCGGCAACGGCAAAGAGTACTTTGGCATCTGGATTGTTAACATCCTGCTGACCATCGTCACCCTGGGTATCTACTCCGCCTGGGCGACTGTCCGGAACAATCAATATTTCTACGGCAACACCCGGCTGGACGGCGCCAGCTTCCAGTACCTGGCAAGCCCGATCACCATTCTCAAAGGCCGCCTGATCGCACTGGCGGTGCTGGTTGCTTACGTGGTGCTCTCGGAATTGTTCCTGGAGGCGGCGGTGGTGTTTGCTCTCGCCTTCATTCCCCTGGTGCCCTGGATCATGATCCGTTCCCTGCGCTTTAAGGCCGTCAACAGTGCCTGGCGCAATATCCGTTTCGACTTTGAAGGAAAATACGGCCAGGCTTTCATGGTGACGTTCGTATGGCCACTGCTGAACCTGCTGACGTTGCTGCTGCTGACCCCGCTGGTCATGAAGAAAACCCACGAGTTTGTTGCCAGCGGCAGCCGCTTCGGCACCACGCCTTTCGCGTTCAAAGCCTCAGCCGGTGAGTATTACCGCTTCTTCGGCATCGGCTTGCTGATTGCTATCGGCTTTGGTGTGGTCTCGTTCCTGCTGACGCGCTCCGGCAGCGTGGTGCTGGCCGGCGTGATTGCAGCAGTCGGCTACGCCACCCTGCTGGGGTACTTCATGGCGGGCATCACCAACCTGTTCATGAATTCGGTCGCGCTGGACCAGCATGGCTTCCAGTCCCGGCTGCAGCCGCTGCAGATGTTCTGGATTTTCCTGAGCAACTCGGTGCTGGTGGTGCTGACCCTCGGTCTGTTCACACCCTGGGCAAAGGTTCGTATGGCACGCTATCGTGCGGCTTGCACGGCCATGATGGTGAAAGGCGACCTGAATCACTTTGTGGCGGCCGAAAGGAATCGCACCAGCGCGCTCGGGCAGGAACTGGGAGATGCCTTCGATGTCGATTTCGCCGCCATCTGAAGTCACCATTGAAGGGCATTTCTACACCGGCACCCACTCCGATCGCCAGAGCGCCATTCTGCGATCGTTAGCAGGCATCATCGTGGTGGAAGCCGGCGAGAGCCGGCTTCGCCTGTCTCCGGCCGATGTCCGGATCTCTCCCCGCATCGGCAATACACCCCGCTATCTGCACCTGCCCGACGACGGCGTATTTGAAACCGAAGACAACACCGGGGTCGACCTGCTGGACCGGCAATCTCGCCACGGGCGTGGCCGACAGCTGCTACACCGACTGGAAAGCCATCTGGGGCTGATCCTGCTGGCGGTGGTGGTGACTCTGGCCACCACCGGGGTGGCTTTCGTGTACGGCGTACCCTTGGCCGCCCATGTCGTTGCCAATGCCCTGCCAACATCCGTTGCCGAACAGGCGGGGCGTTCCACGCTGGCCACCCTTGATTCAACCTGGCTGGAACCCTCGACCCTGTCCACGGAACGTCAGGCTGCGTTACAGGATCATTTCCGCCCGCTTTTGATGGCGGCAGACACCCGCGAATCGCTGCGGGTACTGTTTCGCCATTCCCCCGCCATTGGCGCCAACGCCATGGCTCTGCCGGACGGCACAATGATTTTTACCGACAATCTGGTAAACCTGGCGCAACACGACGACGAACTGTCGGCCATTCTTGCCCATGAAATCGGTCATGTTGCCCATCGGCACGGCTTGCAGGGCATGGTTCAGGGCTCACTGACATTCTGGCTGATTGTGATGATGACCGGCGACCTGTCGGCCTTCTCCGATGCGACGGTGGTGGTGCCCGCCGTGCTCATGAGCCTGGCCTATTCCAGGGAGATGGAGCGGGAGGCAGACACCTTTGCCCTGAACAACCTGCAGGAAAACGGCATAGATACCGGCCATTTCGCCAACATCATGACCCGGTTGATGGCCACGGCCGACACAGAATCGTCTGATGAACAGGCCCGGGACAGCCGTTGGGATGCCGTATTGGATATGCTGTCCAGCCACCCCGGTGGTGACGAGCGCATCGAACGTTTTCGCCATGCCCAATAACGTGTTAGCCCTGCGACTGTCGACAAAATTTACAGAATTTGACATTTGATCTGTCGCGCCGGATGCAAGCCACTGAAAACAGGCCTGCTCCTTCAGATGGCACATTCCATGTATGAATGTTTTCCGGAACGCGCTCTCCGGGAGATCCGCCATGAAGGAACAACGACCGCTCGTCTGGTTGTCGGCGGCTAGCGTTAGAGACCAACAGGACCCTCTACTGTCAGCCCACTGGAACATTCATTCGTTTGATATGACCGAACCGCCGCCCTTTGCGCTCGCGGGTGCCGGGCGGGCCCGGGTCGGCATTCTGGATCTCAGCGTGTACCCGGACGAAGGCACGCCCTATCTTGATCAGTGGATCGAAGCGTTCCGGCTGTCCTACTGGGTGGGGTTGCTGCCAGCCTCACCAAGCGAGGACAGCCGTCTCGGCACCCTGATTTCCAGACACTGCACGGATTATCACCACCTGCCGCTGGATGCTGACCGGCTCAATACCGTTCTGGGGCACCTCTGGGGCATGGCGCAATTGCACGCCCGCACCGATTTCGAGCCCCACGACAGTTATCAGGATGCCGCCCTGGAGGGGGGATCCCAGGCCATCCGCCAGGCCAGAGCCATGCTGCGGCGCTTCGCCAAAACCCACGAGCCGGTGCTGATCTCGGGCGAGAGTGGCACCGGCAAAGACGCGGCCGCGCGCTTCATCCACCGGCACTCCTCCCGCAGAACCCAGCCGTTCGTCGCCGTCAATTGTGCAGCTTTGCCGCTGCCGCTGACCCAGAGTGAGCTGTTTGGCCAGGAGGGAGACCCCCTCGGCGTATCGGTCAGCGCCCGGCGCGGACGGGTCGACGCCGCCGACGGTGGCACCCTGCTGCTGTCTGGCATCGATGAGCTGCATCCTGAACAGCAATCGGCCATTCTTCGGTTTCTTCAGGAGGGGCAGATTGAACGGGTGGGCGCGGCACGCCCCCACAAAGTGGATGTGCGGGTGATCGCAACCACCGCCCGGCCACTCAAGAACCTGGTCGAGACCGGCGCGTTCCGTAGCGACGTGTACTACCGCCTGGGCAGCCTGGAAGTACAGCTACCGCCACTGCGTGACCGCCCCGAGGACATTCCGGTAATTGCCAACCACATACTGGCAAACACCCATACCGCCTTCGGCGCCCGCAAACTGAGCACTCCTGCCCTGCAGAGCCTGGCGCAGTACCATTGGCCCGGCAACCTGAGGGAATTGCAGAACCGGTTACGCCAGGCCATGTTGCTGAGCGAATCGGCGATGATCGAGCCGGCGGACCTGGGGCTCGCCGAACTGGGTATGGCCGTACCCGGGCAGGCAGGGCTGACTCTTGAAGCTTTCCGCGCGCGGGCAGATCAGCAGGCATTATCGTGCAGCCTGGCGTTGTCGCATCAGAATGTGACCGCAGCGGCGCGGATCCTCAAGATTTCGCGGGTATCCTTTTATCGTCTGATGGACAAGTACGATCCCCACCACACCCGATCTCACGGCGGCAAGCACCACCGCAGCCATCAATAACCGTTGTGCTGAAAACACAAAACCCCGCACCAGGCGGGGTTTTGTGTGTCAGGCAAGGCCAGAGGCCCTGCCCGGAGACAACGAACCGTTCGATTAACCGAACTGGTTCATGGTGTTGTCTTTACCACCGGCTTTCAGCGCGGCTTCACCAGCGAAGAATTCCTTGTGGTCGTCACCGATGTTGGAACCAGCCATATCCTGGTGCTTGACGGTGGCGATACCCTGACGGATTTCCTTGCGCTGTACGCCTGCAACGTAGGCCAGCATGCCTTCGTCACCGAAGTAGCCCTTGGCCAGGTTGTCGGTAGACAGGGCCGCTGTGTGGTAAGTCGGCAGCGTGATCAGGTGGTGGAAGATACCCGCTTCGCGTGAACCGTCACGCTGGAAGTTACGGCACCACTCATCAGCCAGCTGACCCAGCTCGGTGTTGTCATACTCTTCGCTCATCAACTTGGCACGGTCGTAGGCAGATACGTCCTTGCCTTCTTCCTGCCATGCGTCGAATACCTGCTGACGGAAGTTCAGAGTCCAGTTGAAGGACGGGCTGTTGTTGTAAACCAGCTTGGCGTCCGGCACCACTTCCTTGATGCGGTTGACCATGGCAGCAATCTGGCCAACGTGCGGCTTCTCGGTTTCGATCCACAGCAGGTCTGCGCCGTTCTGCAGGCTGGTGATACAGTCCAGTACCACACGGTCTTCGCCAGTGCCGGCTTTGAACTGGAACAGGCCAGAAGCCAGACGCTTCGGACGAACCAGCTGACCGTTCTGCTTGATCACAACGTCGCCGTTGTTGATGTCTTCAGCCTTCTCGATCACGTCACCGTCGATGAAGCTGTTGTACTGGTCACCCAGGTCACCCGGCTCGTTGGTTACGGCGATCTTCTGGGTCAGGCCTGCGCCCAGGGAGTCGGTACGGGCAACGATAACGCCATCGTCTACACCCAGCTCGAGGAACGCCAGACGCACAGCGTTGATCTTGGACAGGAAGTCGGCGTGGGGAACAGTTACCTTGCCGTCCTGGTGACCACACTGCTTCTCGTCAGACACCTGGTTTTCGATCTGGATGCAGCACGCACCGGCTTCGATCATCTGCTTGGCCAGCAGGTAAGTCGCTTCGGCGTTACCGAAACCAGCGTCGATGTCGGCGATGATCGGCACAACGTGAGTTTCGTGGCTGTCGATCTGCTTGATCAGCTCTTCCGCTTTGGCGTTGTCGCCGGCGTTCTCAGCTTCTTCCAGAGCACGGAACAGGTGGTTAAGTTCCCAGGCATCCGCCTGACGCAGGAAGGTGTACAGCTCTTCGATCAGACCAGATACAGCGGTCTTCTCGTGCATGGACTGATCCGGCAGCGGACCGAACTCGGAACGCAGAGCCGCAACCATCCAGCCAGACAGGTACAGGTAACGACGCTTGGTGGTACCGAAGTGCTTCTTGATGGACAGCAGCTTCTGCTGACCGATGAAGCCGTGCCAGCAGCCCAGGGACTGGGTGTACTGAGCGGTGTCGTTGTCGTAGTTCGCCATGTCTTCGCGCATGATCTTGGCGGTGTACTTGGCGATGTCCAGACCGGTCTTGAACTTGTTCTGGGCGCGCATGCGGGCCGCGTGCTTCGGGTTGATGGCGTTCCAGGTCGGGTTTTGCTTCAGAATGGAAGCAATGGCGTCAACGTCTTTTGCGTATGGCATGATCTCAGTCCTGTGTTCTACGGTTTGAGGTGCTCTTCATCAGAAGCAGAAAGTCTACTCCGGCGAGCCGGCTATCCGCTCAAAAAATGTTCAGATAACCGGCGATGGATGCTACTTTAGTGCCTTTGAATTTATAATTGAAATTTATATTATCTATTCTCGGCATTTTTTTGATGAATACCGAAAATGGCAGCCTCACCCACTCCCCCGCATCTCAGTCATGCTTGAGCTATGTCAGTGCCGAGCACGCCACAAATGCTACTATTACCTCCTGAACAGTATCGCTTTTTTCACTTCTTCAGGGTTACAGGGAGGCTGAGTGTTCTACTTACGTGCTTTTCTTCACTCGCTGCTGCACGCCCTGAGAAACCTTTTCCCCATCATCGCTGTCGTGATTTTCTTTCAGCTTGTCGTGCTGCAACAGTTGCCAGACAACACCTTGAGCATGGCAATCGGCCTGATTGTGGTTGCGGTGGGCGTCGCGTTGTTTCTTCAGGGGCTGGAGCTGAGCATCTTCCCGGTGGGTAAAAGTCTGTCCAACCAATTTGCCCGTCGTGGCTCGCTCCCGATCCTGCTGTCGTTCGGCTTTGCCATGGGCTTTTCAGCCGTTGTCGCCGAGCCCGCCTTAATCGCCGTGGCGCAACAAGCCCAGGAGATCAGCGAAGGACGCATCAACGCGCTGGCCCTGCGCCTTCTGGTGGCATTTTCGGTCGGGGCCGTGGTAGCGCTGGGAGTGTTTCGCACCATTGCCGGCTACCCGCTGCACTGGTTCATGATCACCGGCTACATTCTGGTCGTTGTCGTGACCTGGTTTGCGCCACCTGAGATTGTCGGGCTGGCGTACGACTCCGGCGGCGTCACCACCAACATCGTCACCGTCCCCCTGATTGCCGCCCTCGGTATTGGCCTGGCGGCATCGATTCGCGGTCGCAATCCGCTGACAGACGGTTTCGGGCTGGTTGCGCTGGCAGTGATGGTGCCCATGGTGACCGTTCAGCTCTATGGCATCCTCGTGTATTCCGGCGAAACCACCGATACGGATCTGCAGATTGATGCTGTCGCTGGCGCCCGTCACCTACCCAAGGCACTGACGATGGCACTGGATCTGGCAGAAATGGTTCGCGATGTGCTGCCCATTATCATCACCGTTCTGTTCTTTCAGTACATTGTGTTAAAGCGTGGGTTGAGTAACCCGCGGAAAATTCTTTTCGGCTTTGGTCTCGTCATCCTGGGGCTCTACGCATTCGTTGTGGGCCTCAAAATGGGTCTCTTCCCGATCGGCACCAGTATGGCCGAGCAGTTGATGGCTATGGAAGGTTACACCTATGTGTATCTGTTCGCCTTTATGATCGGCTTCGCCACCACCATGGCTGAGCCCGCGCTTCTGGCTATTGGCCAGCAAGCGGAGGACGCGGCAAACGGCACCATCAACGGCAGTGCCATTCGACTGCTGGTCGCCGTCGGTGTGGCCATCGGAATTACCGTGGGCGTGCACAGGATTATTGCCGGTGACTCCATCCACTACTACATCATGGCAGGCTATATGTTGGTCGTTGCACTGACCGCCATTGCTCCTCGCTACATCGTGGCGCTGGCTTATGACCTGGGCGGCGTCACCACCTCGGAAGTAACTGTGCCGCTGGTGACAGCCCTGGGAATCGGCCTGGCCACCAGCATTGAAGGACGCAATGTCCTGATCGACGGTTTCGGCCTGATTGCCTTTGCCTCAATTTTTCCTATTGTGACGGTAATGTCCTACGCCATCGTGATAGAGATTCTCTCAGCCCGCAGAAAGGTAGAAACATGAAATTCTCAGCCCTGGTGGCCATCGTGCCCGAAGACCTCGAACAGAAATGCATAGACACCGCCCGCGACCTCGGCGCCGGCGGTGTCACCGTCATGTCAGGTCGGGGGATCAGCAACACCGCAAAAAAGACCTTTTTCGGCCTGACCTACGACGGCAGCCAGAGTGTGCTGCTGTTGGTTCTTGAAAAGGGCCTGTCGCTGGACGTGCTTCGTGGCATCCAACGGATCATTATGCCCGATGATAAAGACTCCCAGGGACTGGTGTTCACCCTCCCGCTGGAGCACCTCGGCGGTATCGACATGACACAGGTGGAGAAATTCGAACAGCACCTGAAAAACTCACTCTGAGCGGAGAGCTATCATGAAACTGGTTAAAGATGTGATGGTGAGGGACGTGATCAGCGTCTCCGCCTTCGCCACGATTCGTGAGGCGTTGTCACTGATGAAGCGTCATAACGTCAAATCCCTGGTGGTCGAAAAGCAGAACGAACACGATGCCTATGGCCTGATCACCTACACCAACATCCTCAAGACCGTCATTGCCGAGGACGGTGATATCGATCTGTTGAATGTCTACGACGCCTGCGCGAAGCCAGTGATCAGTGTAGGTGAACACCTGGCGTTGCGGCACGCGGCCAGCCTGATGAGCGAATACCGTGTCAAGCGCCTGCTAGTGCTGGACGACAACGAACTGACCGGATTCGTTGTGATGGATGACATCATGGCGGCACTGCTGGAGACCATTGACTGAGCCGTCAACGGCAGGTCAGGTATAGGCCATGACCACCAGCCGGTCGCCTGCCTGCAAGTCCAGATGAGTATCGCGGGGCGGGTTCATCATCAGGTGCCGGCCCCGTTCGTCGGCCTGGTGGCGGAAGATTCCCAGTGCCAGTTCGCCCTCCGCCGACAGCATTTTTTCCAACACCCGGAAATCGGCACTGGCAGGTAAGGGATAATCCTGGGGATCGCGGAACTGGATCTCCGCACCCCCGGCGGTGAACAGCTCATCCAGCACCACCCGCAGTTCCCGGCGCAAGGCCACCTGGGCCAGTACGTGGCTGAGGATCATCGGGCTGATCATCATTTCACTCTGGTGACCGTACATCAGCTGACGATTGTCGGGATCACTCAGTTCCATGATCAGCTGTGGCCTGCGTCGACTCTCCGCCAGAATGTCCTCCAGCTGCAGATAGCCCACCATGGCACGGGCATCCGCTTCCTCGCCAGAGGCCAGGCGATCACTGCTCAGCAGGATCACGGCGTCGTAATCCGCCGGGCGCACCTTGCGCAATTCGTCCTCAACCATGTAATCCGCTTCGATATGACGGCAGGTCACTTCATGGTGCTCATGGATGTATCGGGTGATGTCACGCTCCCGTTCCGCCCCCGGCACCACCGACACAATGTCGATGTGGAACTGCTGGTCGGTGTAACTGCCGAATTCGGCAATCAGGCTCGGCACCCGGCGATTCCAGCCCAGCACCAGTACGGTTCGTGGGCGTTCGGCACGCTGACGCTGGTGTTTGCGGATTGCGTCACGGGGGATCGGCGGCAGCGCGTCCAGCTTCGGGTTGGCTTCGGTCTCGGTGTAATCCCGGGCCAGCATGATGACCCGGTCCCGGCTCTCGATCGGCGTGTCGGTCGGCGCGATCAGGTTGACGTTCCAGCCTTTGCCCCCGGGTTTCAGGATGCCCAGAACGATGGCATGGGGCCGCTGGGTGGACAGCTCTCCCAGGGTCATTCCCGCCAGACGCTCGCCGCCACGAATATAGATTTCATTGCCCTCACCGGCGGTCAGCAGTTCGTTATAGACTTCCGACAACCCCGGATGCAGCACATTCTGAACCATCAGCCGGCTGATGGTGGCATCACCGCCAACCACTTCCACCTCGCCCGGATACGCCCGCTCAATCACCGGATGCTTGCGAATGTCCTGCATTTCCGCCACCACAAACGGCAGGGGCGCGTTCAGGTGCCTTGCCTGGGCGGCAATGGACAGCAGCGCCTTGACCGTTTCCACGTCCGAGGTCAGCAGGGTACCTGCCTCATGGGCGGCGCTGGGCACAATCACCGCTGCCGCATCCAGACAGGCCACCCGGTGCAGGGCATCGGGCTGGATCGCCATGCCCGAACGCAGAATGATCTGCCTGGCCTTGCGGCCAATCCCCGGCTCGGTGCGCAGCTCATGCACCTGGGCGGCCGAGGCATGTTCCGACAACACCACCAGGTTCAGCCGCTGGGTATCGTGTTTTTCCAGAAACCGTCGCATGCGGCCCGAGGATCCCAGCAATTCCGACAGCAACGGCAGGGTCTGACTCGACCAGCCCAGCACAACAATGTGGTTCTTCAGCGTAACCGGCGTCAGGCCGCGCTCCAGATCGCCCATTTTGGCAATCAACCAGCGGGTCAGGATCGCCACCAGCGTGCCCATGAACACCACATAGCCGCTGATGGTCAGCAGCGTCGACACAAACCGCTGCCAGGTGCCAACATCATCGCCCAGGTAGCCGGGATCGGTCAGTCGCAGAAACGCCCACCAGATGGCCGAACCGATGCCGTCGAAGGTGGCGTCCTGGGGCAGCACCAGCAAACCACCCACCAGCGAAATCAGCCCGATGAAAACGCCCACCACCAGCAACTGGAAACCTGCCCCTTTGACCAACTGGCGTTCCACAACAAATTTCACGCGGTCAATGACCCTAAATGGCAACATTCGGCTTCCCTTTGCTCTTCGCTACGAAATAGCCGTAGCATAGCGTAATAACGTTGGTTAAGGCCCTGTACATGATGAACAGGTTACCTCCGAATCACCTCGCGCGGGTCACGGGCGCACTGGCATGGCTGCTGGGCGTCTCGCCCGCCCTCTGTGCCGCCAGCCCGCACCTGCCGCAACCCTGGCGCCAGGAAGCGGTTGTCGAGGGTCGCGATGAGACCTACAACACGGAACGCTTTCTGCACCTGCTGACGTTTCGTCACAGCGAAGCCCTTCCCGGCCCCACCGCCAATGGCATCCGCGGCACCGGTGGCAGCGTGAGCAGCCGCCGTCTCTACTTCGACTTCCGCTTCCGGCAGGATTTCGGGTTCAACCACGACCATCAGGGTTTTCTGCTCGACATCCAGCGTAGCGAAGATCTGGACGGCGCCTACCAGCGCCAGCTGGTGGGGTTCCGGCACAATCTGACGGATAATACCGAACTCTGGCTGCAAGGCGATGTGTTCTCCGACAAAGCGCAGTCTGATGTGTACTTCAGTGCCCGCCATTATCTGGACCGCAACCACTGGGTGCACGCCAGCTGGATACTCCCGGACGCCTATTTCAATAACAAGACCGATTCCGGTGACGAGTTCATCCGCAAACCCCAGAGTTTTTTCGTGCAGTGGTACCTCGGCGCGGAAGCCTCCGCCCCGGCCGCAGGCACCCTGGTGTCCATCAACGTCTCGCCCCCCTCAGAGCTCAACAGCCGCACGGAAAACCTGGTGGTCGAGAGCGAGAGCCTGAACGCTGCCGTCCGCCACCGCCGCGCCACGGAGAACTGGCTCTGGCAGGTTGAGATCAGCGGCGAGCTCACACGGCGGCACTATCAGCTCGGCGGTGAGACCGTGGCGGGGAAGGCCGACTTCGAGCGCGACCATGTCAAATTCGACGCCAGCGTTACCGACACCCAACGCCGGTTTCGGCCCCGGCTGGGTCTGTACTATCTGAGCCTGGAGGAGGACGGCTTTTTCGGCCGGGCACTCAACGACGTGGGCACGGTGAGCCGGCGGGAACCCACGCTTTATACCGACTTGACCCTGCCCCTGTCTGCTCGCACCACCCTGAGCCCCGGCGTGTATCTGAGCAAGCCGGACATTGACGAGCACTACCTGCGCAACCGGGATCGCGAGGAAAACGGGTTTACCGGCAAACTGACCCTGCCGTTCAAAACCGTTCTCTCGGCACAGGACGGCGCCGTGCTCACCCTGAATCCCACCTTCTACCTGCACAAGTTCGGATTCGGGGGCGGCAATTTGCAGCTACACTGGCCTATGTGAGGGGTATCCGGCTCCAACCGCAGGCTTTATAGAACACCACCATCGGAAGGCTAACGACCCATTTCCAGCCAGGGGCGTATAACAAGGCATGACATCTTATTACCGCATTTTCACACTTCTCGCCTGCCTGACCCTTGCCGGTTGCGCCACCCCGGGCGCTGCTCCGCAAACCGCGGTGCTGCCGCCCCAGACCCAGTACGATGCGGTACTGACGGATAGCCGTGGGTCCCGGCTGTCCATCAATCAGCTCGCTGGAGAACTGGCGGAAGCCGACGTGGTGGTCGTCGGTGAATACCATGGCCACCATGGCGCGCACCTACTGCAGTCTCTGCTGCAATCCGCCCTGTATCAGCAACGCCCGCAACAGGTGCTGACCATGGAGCAATTTACCCTCGATGATCAGGGCGAACTGGATCGCTACCTGGCCGGCGACACCGGCGAATCGGAACTGGTCGCTGACACCGACGCCTGGCCAAACTACAAGGCCTCCTATCGGCCGCTGGTGGAATTCGCCAGAAATCACAGCCTGCCGGTACTGGCCGCCAATGCACCGGCGCACACTGTGCGTTGCGTTGGCCGTCAGGGGCCGGATTACCTACAGCAACTCAGCACGACCGACCGGGGGCGGCTACCCCAGGATGCCTTCATCGACACCCCGGCGTACCGCGAGAAATTTTTCGCGGCGATGACCTCGGGCCACGGCGGGGAGGATATCAACACGCGCATGAAAAACACCTACCGCGCCCAACTGCTGCGAGACAACACCATGGCCGCGCAGGTCATCCGGGCGCTGGAGGCGTATCCGGAGCATCAGGTGATTCATGTCACCGGCACCTTTCATGCGGAAGAGCGGCTGGGCATGGTGGCGGTACTGGAAACACTGCGACCCGATCTGAACGTCGCGGTGATCAGCCCGGTGTTCTGGCAGAATGGTGACTCGCTGGGGGAACTGACGCGGACCAACGGGAGCAAAGGGGATTTTCTGTATTACCTGCAGCCGCTGCCCGATGAGTACAAGGATCAGGAGCGCCACCGGGACGCCATGATGCAACAGTTCCGCAAGGCGGCGGAGGTCAGCTGTGACTGATGTCGGCGGCAACCCTACCTCAGGCGGTTTTCTGCTGCCCGGCCCGGATAACGATGGCAATGCCCCCGAGGATGGCCATACCGGCCACCACCAGGCGCACGGTCAGCGGTTCTCCCAGTAACAGCACACCACCGATGGCCGCAATTACCGGCACACTGAGCTGAACCGTGGCCGCCGAGGTGGCCTGCAACAACGGCAACGCCATGTACCAGATGGCATACCCCATGCCTGAGGTGACCGCGCCGGAAGCCACAGCGTAAATCATACCGGGGGCATCCACTTGCGCCCGCGTGAGCATGACCAGGCTCAGTACCAGTGCCAGGGGCACCGAGCGAATGAAATTGCCGGTGGTGACCGCGGTCGGTTCCCCGGCCCCCTTGGCGCGCAGGGAATACACGCCCCAGGCCATGCCGGCGGTGATCATCAGCAGGGCGCTGCCCACCGGAGGCGCGGACAGGCCCGGCAGCAGCAGCCCGATCAGACCTGCGAACGCCACCATGAAACCGCCCCACTGCATCACACCCGGGCGGTTGCCACGCCAGATCCCGATGCCGATCATGGTAGCCTGCACGGCTCCAAACAGCAGCAAGGCGCCCATGGCCGCGGACAAACCGCCGTAGGCAAATGAAAACGCTGCGGCGTAACCGAACAGTGCCAGAGCGGATCCCCAGGAACCGGAGGCCAAAGGTTGGCGACCGCCTCGCAGCACCACAATGAGCCAGAGGGTCAACGCCCCGGCCAACAGGCGCACCGAGGTGAACGTTGCCGCATCGATGTCGGTATCGCGCAGCGCAGCCCGACACAGCAGGGAATTGCCGGCAAAGGCCGTCATCGCCACCGTGGTCAGCAGCAGGGTACGAAGCCTGATCACTGGGTCTGAACCATCTCGTCGGTTACCTGATAGTCACCACACAGCCAGCGGCAGATTTCCCCGGCACCGGCATGGGGGTAATCCCGATAGGTGGCTAACAGCGCCTGTTTTTTGTCGTCGCTGATGCGGTGAAGGCCGGCGTCCTGAAGCGTGAGCAAATCTGCCAGCACCTGGTCGGCAAGTTCCGCCCCGAGGATTTCCCGGGCGGCATGGCGGAAGGCCTGGCCGTACTGGTAATCCGGGCCCTGGCGATAGCTCTCGGCCAGCGTGATGGCGGGTATGGCGGTCAGGGTTGGCTGCAGGGCCGGGTTGATGGCGTGGCCAGCCAGCCAGGCTGCGTTGTTGGCAGGCCGGCCGGTGAACCCGCGCAGGTGAAGATGGCGGGACATGCGGTCACCGTCGTTGACCGGGTAGTTATCCCACAGCAGCGGTTTACGGCCCAGCGCCTGCCCGACGCGCTTCAGGTGGCCCGGCGTCACTTCCCGCGCGCAGACCTCTTCCCCGGTCCAGAACACCCTGACGGCGGGATCCAGCAGGTCACCGAGGGTGCTGAGGTAATCGCTGGGGCGCTCACCGAAGACCCGGTCCAGCACCAGGTCGTCGGAGTAATAGCTGGGGCAGATCGATAACTGGGCGGCACCGGATCGCTGCTGCACCCAATGCACAATGTCCGCCTGGCGGGCGGCGAGGTCCGGGGTATCGCTGCGCATGTCGTCAAACAGGATGGCCAGCTCCTGCACACCGATTTCGTCCAGGAAGGCCAGCTTCGATGCCAGCGCTTTTTTTGCCCCATCGTTGAAATCGTTGAACACCTCGAATGGACTCAGCCCGACACCGAAACGCACCCCGTGCTTGCGGCAGAAGCGGGCAAAATCGGCGAGCTGCGTCGCGGTTTCCTGGGGGTGGGGCTCATCCCAGCGCCGGCGCAGGTAGGCGTCGGCCTTGGGTGCGTACAGGTAGAACCGATAGCCATGGGGCTCCAGGGCCTGCACCAGCTGTTTACGCTCCGGCCAACTCCACAACGGCCCATAGAACCCCTCGATGATTCCAAGCTCAACAGTCATGGCTCCCTCCTGTTAGCGGGCAGATATCGGCCCATCAACTGCACGTTACCGCATCTTAAGCCGGCCGCAAGGCAACGGTATAGCGGGCCGGTTCTGCAATACCTCAAAGCACGCTACTATACCTGAACCTGCACGGAATCGCGATCATGGCTGAATCCTCACAACGCCTGTCTGCATTGGACGCACTGCGGGGCATCGCCGCCCTGGCCGTTGTGCTGTTTCATTATCTGTCCTATTACGACCAGCTCTATGGCCATACCTTCACGCCGTGGGCGGTGCTGGATTACGGCCGCTATGGTGTGCACCTGTTTTTCATCCTCAGCGGCTTTGTCATCTTCATGACCCTTGAGCGCACACGCTCTGCCGGCTGGTTCGGGCTGGCCCGCGCCTTCCGGCTGCTGCCGGCACTGTGGGCGGGTATCGTGCTGACCTTCCTGACGGTTCACCTGATGGGACCGGCGGACCGTGCGGTCAGCCTTGGCAGTGCGCTGATGAACACCACCCTGCCGCACGAGTATCTGGAGTTCCCCCATGTGGACGGTGCCTACTGGAGCCTGGTGATCGAAGCCACTTTCTACTGCTGGATTGCGCTGCTGTTTTATGGGCTGAAGCAGTGGCAACAATTGCGGCTGGCCCTATGGGCCTGGGTAGTTGTCAGCTATGCCGGCGTTCTGTGGTGGCGCGACATTCCGGATGCCCTGGAATTTCTGGTCAAGGACCTGCTGTTCGTGAAGTATGCCCCGCTGTTCGTCAGTGGCATGCTGATGTTCCGCTGGCACCGGCACTGCCGCCCGCCGGCGGCGGATCTGACCTTGCTGGCACTGGCGGTGGGGCACGCCCTGATTGCCTACAAAGCCCCATTCAGTCTCTTCGTGGTCGGCTGCTATGGTGTGTTCGCGCTGGCCGTGGCCGGCCACCTCAACGGCCTCGCCAACCGGCCCCTGCTCTGGCTTGGCCGCCTGTCCTATGCCCTGTACCTGGTGCACCAGAACATCGGCTACGGCGTCATTGGCTGGAGCTACCAGGCCGGCTTGCCGGGCTGGGCCGGTGTCACTCTTGCCCTGGCACTGGCACTGACCCTGGCGGCCATCATCCATTACGCCATCGAAAAGCCGGCCCTGTCATGGTTCCGGAAACTCCGCCAACGGGCCATCGACCAACCGGCTCCTTTGCCGGTCAGAACACTGCCCTGACGTGCCGAAAAGGCCCCCCACAAAGACTAAGACCTAGGTCGTAGAAGCGCCGGTTTTCCGTTCCGTTTGCTAACAATTGCTGCTAACTTGAACTAGGATTAAAAGCAAGTAACGCCTGTCGGGTCATGCCCGAACCATTCAAAAAAGACAAAAAAACAAACCAGAGGATAGAAGAGCAATGAAGATCCGTTCTGTTCTTTCCGCCGCTGTGCTCGCCGTTGCAACTACCCTTGCCTCCGCACCAGCGCTCGCCCAAGACACCTTTACCCTGCGTCTCGCTGAAACCTGGGGGCCGAACTTCCCGATCTTCGGCGACACCACCAAGCGCTTCGCAGAAACCGTTGAAACCATGTCCGATGGCCGTCTCAAGGTTCGCATCGATTCCGCCAACAAGCACAAGGCTCCGCTCGGCGTTTTTGACATGGTCAAGGCCGGTCAGTACGACATGGGGCACTCTGCCTCCTATTACTGGAAAGGCAAGGTCCCTGAGACCCTGTTTTTCACCAGCATGCCCTTCGGCATGAATGCCATGGAACAGTACGCCTGGTTCTACCACGGTGGCGGCATGGAGCTGATGCAGGAAGTGTACGAACCCCACAACATGCTGTCGTTCCCCGGCGGCAACACCGGTGTGCAGATGGGTGGCTGGTTCCGCAAGGAAATCAAGTCCCTGGATGACCTCAAGGGCCTGAAAATGCGCATTCCCGGCTTTGCCGGTGAAGTGTTTGCCGAAGTGGGCGTCAACCCCACCAACATTGCACCGGGCGAGCTCTACACCGCCCTCGAGCGCAACACCATTGATGCGGTTGAGTGGGTAGGTCCGGCGCTGGATCTGCGCCTTGGCTTCCAGCAGATTGCCGATTACTACTACACCGGCTGGCACGAGCCTGCCACCGAGCTCCAGTTCCTGGTGAACAAGCGCGTGTGGGAAAAGCTGCCGGCCGACCTGCAGGAAATCATGCGTGTCGCGATGCGCACCGCGTCCTACGACATGCTGGTGCATTCACAGCACGAAAACGCCAAAGCCTGGGCCAACATCAAGGAAGAGTATCCGAATGTGCAGATCAAGCAGTTCCCGGATGACATCTTCCAGGCCATGTACAGCGCCAACAAGAAGCTGCTGAAAGAAGCGGCGGATAGCGGCGAGATGGCGGCGAAGATCGTTGATTCGCAGGAGCAGTACCTGCGGCAGAGCCGCGCCTACACGGACATTTCCGAGCGGGCGTACCTCAACACCATGGCTGAAATCGAGTAACATCACAGCCGAATCTGAGCCGGGATCGCTCTAGCAGTGATCCCGGCTTTGTCGTTTGTAGCAACGGAAAATCGCCAGTTGGTAGGGCGGAGGAACATTCATGCGGTGGATTATCAAACTGGACGAGGGCCTGGCCCGCCTGTCCATTCTCTGTGGCTGGATTGCCTGTATCGCGATGATACTGATGGCAGTCAACGTCTTTTATGATGTTGTCGCCCGCTACGCATTCAACGACGTCTCTATCGGTATGCAGGAAATGGAGTGGCACCTCTATTCGGTGGTTTTCCTGTTCGGCATTCCCTACGCCCTGCGTACTGATGGCCACGTGCGGGTGGATGTGTTCTACGCGCGCTGGAGCAACAAGGCCAAGGCCTGGATCAACCTGGTGGGTGCCTTTATTTTCGTAATGCCTTTCGCCTACCTGATCGGCACCTATGGCTATGAATTCGCCCTCGACTCCTACAACATGGGCGAGGGCAGCGGCGACCCCGGCGGCCTCCCCCACCGCTGGGTCATCAAGGCGGTGATCCCCTTGACCGCGGTCTTCACCGCCATCGCCGGGCTCAACATGGCGACCTTCGCGTTGCGGGTCATGTCCGGTGAGAAAGAGTACGAAGGCGAGCACAGCGCAGGAGGACTGGCATGATCGGCATGATAATGTTCGGTGTTGCCCTCATCATGCTGATGCTGGGTTTCCCGGTTGCCTTCACCTTTGGCGGCGTTGCGCTGTTTTTTGGCGTGTTTGCCGAAGGCATGGACCTGTTTGCCTTCATGCCCTACCGCATCATGAGCGTCATGCAGAACACCGTGCTGATGGCGGTGCCCCTGTTCATCTTCATGGGCGTGGTGTTGCAGCGCACCAAGCTGGCAGAACAGTTGCTGACCTCCATGGGGCGACTGTTTGGTGGCTTGCCCGGTGGCCTGGCCATTTCCACCATTCTGGTGGGTGCCCTGCTGGCCGCCTCGACCGGTGTGGTGGGCGCCAGTGTTGTCGCCATGGGTCTGATATCGCTGCCCGTCATGCTGGCCCACAAGTACGACAAGCGTCTGGCGACCGGCACCATTTGCGCCTCCGGCACGCTCGGGCAGATTGTGCCACCGTCCATCATCCTGATCATCCTCGGCGATGTACTGGGTTTGCCGGTGGGCGACCTGTTCAAGGCGGCGGTCGGGCCCGGCGTGGTGCTCATCGGACTCTACATTGCCTACATCCTGATTATGACCCGCTTCAAGCCGGAAACCGCGCCGGCCATGCCGGACGACAGCGGCGTCTCGCGCAAGCGTGAAGTCTTTGACGCTCTGCTGGCGATCATCCCGCCGCTGGCGTTGATCGTTATCGTGCTGGGCTCCATCTTCACCGGCATCGCCACACCTACCGAATCCTCCGCCCTGGGCGGCGTCGGTGCTGTGGTGCTGGCCATCATCTATCGCCAGTTCTCGTTCAAGATGGTGTGGGATGCGTCGAAAGACACGGTCAAGGTCACTGCCATGGTGTTCGCGATTCTGATTGGCGCCACCGCCTTTTCCATGGTCTTCAGCTACACCGGCGGTGACTACCTACTGGAGGAGTGGCTGCTGCAGCTCCCGGGCGAGAAATGGGGCTTTATCATTCTGGCCATGCTGGTCATTCTGGTACTGGGCTTCTTCATCGACTTCGTGGAGATTTCCTTCATCATCGTGCCGATTCTCGCACCGGTGGCCGAGGCCCTCGGCATCAACATGCTCTGGTTCGCCATACTGGTGGCCATGAACCTGCAGACCAGTTTCCTGACACCGCCGTTCGGGTTCTCGCTGTTCTACCTGAAGGGGGTGGCGCCGCCCGATGTGCGAACGACCGACATCTACAAGGGGGTGTTGCCGTTCATCCTGTTGCAGGTTCTGGTGCTGGCGCTCATTGTCATCTTCCCGGAATGGTTCGGGATGAGTTCGTCCTACTGACATCGATCCAGCATTGCCAAAAAAGCCGGAGCTATCGCTCCGGCTTTTGTCGTTTTTGCCCGCCTCCATGACAAATTGCGATCATTTTCTATACTGATGACACAACCGGTGTTTCCCAGTTGTGCAGTCGGGATTCGCCTCACCCATAAGGGAGGCAAGGATTCATGAACCAGAGTACGGCCCAGAAAACGGAACCTTCCGGCCAGACCGACAGCCCACAGGCTCATGTGCTGAAACTGCCCATCGAGGATCTTCAGGTTGACCGTGAGCCGCGCTCCTACGAAGTCTGGCTGATCGCCAAGCTCATGCGGATGGCGGGATCTCCTCCGGTGCGGTTCCGCCTCTGGAACCACGAGGTCATCGAGCCCGAGGCAGGCGAGGCCCGCTTCACCATTCACCTCAGTGATCCCAAAGCGCTGAGGTCACTGGTGGCCAATCCAAACCTGGCGTTCGGCGACCTCTACAGTGCCGGTCGGCTGCATGTGGAAGGCGATCTGGCCGAGCTGATGGAAACCCTCTACCGCTGCGTTCATCAGGCCCGCCAGCGCTGGCCACGATGGCTGGACGCGCTCTGGCGCAATCACAACCCCCGCCCCACGGGTATTTCCGAGGCGCGGGAAAACATTCACCACCACTACGATCTCGGCAACGAGTTCTATCGTTTGTGGCTCGATAATGCCGAGATGCAGTACACCTGCGCCTACTACGAGCGCCCGGACCTCACCCTGGAGCAGGCGCAACTGGCCAAACTGGAGCACGTCTGCCGCAAACTCCGCCTCAAGCCCGGAATGACGGTGGTGGAGGCCGGCTGCGGCTGGGGCGGCCTGGCCCGCTACATGGCCAGACACTACGGCGTAAAAGTCCACGCCTACAACATCTCGAAAGAACAGCTGGCCTACGCCCGGGCTGAGGCGGAACGGCAACAGCTGTCGCATCTCATCGATTATGTGGAAGACGACTACCGCAACATTCAGGGCCAGTACGATGCGTTTGTCTCTATCGGCATGCTTGAGCACGTTGGCAAGGATAATTACCCGGCCCTGTCGGAACTCATCCAGCGCTCGCTCAAGCCCGACGGCATTGCCCTGCTGCACAGCATCGGCCGCAATCGCCCCATGTTGATGAACGCCTGGATCGAGAAAAGAATCTTCCCGGGCGCCTATCCGCCCAGCATCGGAGAGTTCATGGAAATCTGTGAGCACGGCGATTTCTCCGTGCTGGATGTGGAAAATCTCCGGCTGCACTATGCCAGCACCCTGAGCGACTGGATGCAGCGCTTCACCGCACGGGAAGCGGAAGTGACCGCGCTGTATGACGAGCACTTCGCCCGTGCCTGGCGCATGTACCTGGCCGGTTCCATCGCCGCCTTCCGTGCCGGCTCGCTGCAGTTGTTCCAGGTGGTGTTTACCCATGGGGGCAACAACCATCTGCCGCAGAACCGGCAGGACCTGTACACCACACCCGCCGCGCCGGAGGCCTGATCATGGACTACTACGATCTGATCATTGTGGGCGCCGGCCCCGCCGGGTCCACCCTGGCTCACTCGCTGCAGGGCAGTGGCAAGAAGATCCTGATGATCGACAAGCAGTCCTTCCCGCGGGACAAGACCTGTGCCGGCTGGGTCACGCCAGCAGTGATAAACAGCCTCGACATCGACCTGGCTGATTACGAAAGAAACCGCACCCTGCAGCCGATTCGCCGGTTCCGGATCGGCATGATGGGGCAACCGGCGGTGGAAAATAATCACGACGAGGTGGTCAGTTACGGCATCCGCCGCTGTGAGTTTGACGACTATCTGCTCAACCGCGTTGACGGGCCCAAAGCGCTGGCCACACCGGTGAAGTCCATCGGCCGCGAGAACGGCAACTGGGTCATCAACCACACCTGGCAGGCACCGCTTATTGTCGGCGCCGGTGGGCATTTCTGCCCGGTGGCTCGCCTGCTGGGGGAGGGCCCGGGCGGTCACGAAACCGTGGTGGCGGCCAAGGAAGTGGAATTCGAGATGACCCCGGCGCAGTCCGAGGTCTGCGCCGCCCGAGGAGACACGCCAGAGCTCTGGTTCTGCCGCGACCTGAAGGGATATGCCTGGGTATTCCGCAAAGGCAACTTCCTGAACATCGGTCTGGGCCGGGAGGACAACCACAAGCTGAGCGGGCATCTGGAGCAGTTTGTCGAGGAAATGAAAGCCAGCGGCCGCATCCCGCCTGATCTTCCGGGCCGGTTCAAGGGGCACGCCTACCTGCTGTACAACCACGCCGAGCGCCCGCTGGTGGACGAGGGCGTCATGCTGATTGGGGATTCGGCCGGCCTGGCCTATACCCAGAGCGGTGAAGGCATTCGCCCCGCCATCGAATCGGCGCTGATTGCCGCCCGGGTGATCCGCGAGGCCGGAGACAATTCCGCCCAGGCGCTCCAGGCCTACGGTGAGGCCATCGCCGAGCGTTTCGGAACCCGTGCCACCGAGGCCGATCAGGGCTGGCAGGTTCCCGAGTGGGTGAAGGCGCCCCTGGCCAGCACCCTGATGCGCTCCCACTGGTTTACCCGCAAGGTGGTGACCGAGAAATGGTTCCTGCACCAGCAGGTACCGCCTCTCGAGCTGGCCGTTTAAGGCAACCACAAAAAAGCCGGAGACAGGCTCCGGCTTTTTGTCACTGCAGGCGCGATCAGTCGGCTTTGAGCTCGATCACATCGATCCCGTACAGGGTGGTGGTGCCGCTCACTTCGTTGCCCACCGCCAGCATCGGCGCGCCGTTCGGGCTGTTTTCTGCGCTGATGAACGCCAGGCCTTCCGGCCCCAGATCACCCGCCATACCGGCTTCCAGTTCCATCTGGGTGGCGCTGAAGTTGCGGTTGTTCAGGTACTGCACGAAGACCGGGTTCTGGGGATTGGTGACGTTGTAGACCATGAGCCCACCAACCCGTTCGAGACCGATGAACGCAAAGGTCTGGCCATTGATCTCGCCCGTAACCACGGCTTCGGGCTCCGGGCCCTTGTCATCGGAACGGTTGTCGAAAGCGTTCTCATCGTTGTTGCTGTTGAAGTTGTCCGGGATCACCCGGGCGGTGATGCGCTCGAACTCGCTGCCGCTGTCAAACACCTGCGTGCCGTCCGCGGTCTAGATGGAAAACGAGCGGGCGCCGTAGGAATACAATTCGCTGTACTCACAATCTGCTTCAATGTCTGTCATCGGGTCTGACGGGTCACAGCCGTTGCTGACGCCCAGTGTCGATGTCACGTTAAGCCGGCCCAGGTTCTCATCGTTCTGGATGTCGCCCGCAAACGCGCCCGCGGCCAGCGTCAGGTGCTTGATGCGGAATTCCTCACTGAAGCCGTCGTAGTCGCGGGAGTCGCCCTCGTTGGCGGTGATGTAGTAGGTCTTGCCGTTGAAGCCGTAGCTGGTGATGGCATCCGGCTGGTACATGCCTTTCACCGGCCAGTTGCGGATGTTGATGCGGCCGTCGTTGTCGATGTCATTGAGGTCACGGTTACTGGCATCGAGCTCGTTGCCGAGAATGCTGTGGTCCTTGAAGCCCAGTGGCAGGATGCGGGTGATCTCGCCGGCTTCAATGTCCAGTTCCGCCACGGCATTGTTTTCCTGCAGCGCAACCCAGGCGGTGGCATTGTCGACCGACACCGCAATGTATTCCGGCTCAAAGTCCTGGGCGGCACTGGCGCCAGGCCCGAAAATGCGCACGCCCTCTGCCCGCAGCTGATCTTCCTGACCGTTGAACGCGGTGAAGGCCGCAGTGGTCACCGTAGCGCCGGCAACACCGGCCGACAGGTCAATGATGCTGACGGAGCCTTCCGGGTCCGTGGTGTAGTCGTCACTGGGTTCGCCTTCGTTGGCCACCAGCACCTTCTGGCCATCCCGGGTGAATGTGAGCATATCCGGCAACGCGCCCACTTCCACTTCGCCCACTTTGCCCAGGTCGCTGGCGTTGTAGAACACCACTTTGCCGTTGTCCTGCTTGACCACCGCTTCAATCGCGACCGCCACCAGGTCACCGAACACGGCAACACTGTTGGCCGCTGCCCCTTCTTCCGTGGCATCAATCGTGGCCATCTTGGTGGGCTGACTCGGGTCCTGAATATCCAGCACGTCTACGGTGGCGTCGTTGGCGTTGATCACGAACAGACGTTGATTGGCGGGGTCGTGGGCCACGATCTCAGAGGCACTCTCATCGAATACGCCGCTGGCATAGCTGCCCAGTTGGTTGAGCTCAATGATGGTCTGACTGGTGCCGGCAACGCCATTGGTGCCAGCGTCACCATCGTCGCCGTCACAGGCGGTCAGGCCTAGAGTGGATGTCAGGATGGCTACTGCCAGAAGGGATTTGCGAAGTTCCATGGTCGCCTCGGTGAAGTTGTTGGTGTGTTGAATCACGACACACGCTAGGGCGACGATGTGACAGCCGTGCGTCACTTTAAGGACAGTTTCAAGACGAGCGCAGTCTCGGCACGGTTACACACCATAAAAAAAGGCGGCCCACAGGCCGCCTCTGTTCTGTTATCAACTGCCCGAGCTAATCAGTGACCCAGGTAGCTGCGATACATCCACACCGTCTTTTCTTGCTGGGAAATGTAATCGCTCATCAACGCTACAGTGCCCTCATCATCGGCTTCACCGGCCAGATGCAGCAGTTCGCGCTGCTTGCCAATGAGCTTGGCGAAACTTTCCACGATGTTTTCCATCGCTTCCTTACCGTCGGACACATCCTTTCTCTCCGGAACTTCCGATTTCTCGATGTAGGTACTGTAGGCATGGGCCGGCCGATGGCCCAGGGTCAGCACTCGCTCAGCGATCTCGTCTATCTTGAGCAGCAGATCGTCGTACAGCTCCTCGAATTTAACGTGCAACTCGAAGAAGTTGTCGCCCTTGATGTTCCAGTGGTAGCCGCGAACGTTCATGTAAAAAATCTGGTAGTTGGACAGCAGATCGTTCAATGCGCTGGCCAGCTGTTCGGTTTTGGCGGTATCCAGTCCAATAAAGTTCTTACCCATAACGTGTCTCCTTGACAGTTACTGAATGAAATCTGACTTCGATAGTAGCCAGACCGTGCAAATCCGTGAAGTTTAGTTCGCCAATTTCACTAATAGCGCCACCCTATCAAATTTCTTCATACAATTTATTTAACAATGATTATCACTTGCCCCATGATGAAGTTGAAACGATGACACATGACTTATATCAGGCGGAGTTGATCATGAGCGCGCTCAGACTGTTTATCCACGATCACCACAACAGCGGCGACAATTCGCTGCTGAAAACCATCACCTTCGCTCTGACCCATTTCACCGTTGCCTTTACCGTGGCCTTCCTGCTGACCGGCGACATCCTGATCGGCAGCCTGATTGCGATGGTGGAACCGGCAATCAACACCGTGGCCTATTTCTTTCACGAGAAATTCTGGGCCCGCCGCGAGCGGCAGGCCCGCCCGGCGCCTATGCCCCGGGACCGCAATCCATGCAGCGCTTGATAACCTCCGGGCCAATACTCAGGTTGCGATTGAGATCCCGCAGGGCGGTTCTCACGCCTTCCTCAATGACCGGGTGATAGAAGGGCATATCGAGCATCTCGCTGACCGTCAGGCGGCGTTGCACGGACCAGGCCAGCAGATGGGCAATGTGCTCGGCTGCGGGGCCGAATATTTCGGCGCCAAGAAACTGACCGCTGCCTCTTTCACCGTACACCCGCAGCAAACCGCGGTTCTTGCCGATGACCCGGCTGCGGCCCTGCCCCTCAAACGACACCTCGCCAACCCCATAACAACCCTTACAGCGTTCATCCACCTCATCAAGGGTCAGGCCCACGGTGGCAATCTGTGGATCGGTAAACACCACCGCCAGCGGCGTGCGGCGCAACCCGGCCCGCACGTCGGGAAAGCGCCCGGCGTTGTCCCCGGCAATGCGCCCCTCATCAGCGGCTTCATGGAGTAACGGCGCATCGTGGTTACAGTCTCCGGCGATGAAAATGGCGCTGTCGCCGCATTGCAGGGTGTAGCGATTGAATCGCGGCGTACCGCGATCGTCCAGCTCGATGTCGGTGTTCTGGATGTCCAACTGATCCACATTGGGCCGCCGGCCGGTGGCGGCCAGCAGGTAATCGAAGGTCTCGGTAACCTCACCCCGGTCGTCGTCCACAAAGGTGACCGCCACCCCTTCCCCGGTGCGTTCTACCGCTTTGACCTCGCCTTCCGGGTGCAACTGGAACTCACGGCGGAAGGTTTTGAGGGCGTAGTCCCGTATTTTCTGTTCGCGGATCGGGCCGAGGGAGCCGCCCCGGCCGAACATGCGCACCCGCACACCGAGACGGCTCAGGGCCTGACCCAGCTCCAGTCCGATAATACCGGGGCCGAACACCACCACCGATGCCGGCAGGTCGTGCCACTCAAAGATGTCGTCATTGACCACCAGGCGGTCCTTGGCTTCCTTGAGCATGTCCGGAATACTGGGCCGTGACCCGGTGGCCACCACAATACGACCGGCCGTGATTTCGACGTCGTCGTTGACGATCAGCCGGTGAGCATCCACGAAACGGGCGTCGCCGATCAGCTTGTGTTCAGCGGGCATGTCGTCCACCGTTTCGAGCACAAATCCGACAAAACGGTCGCGCTCGCTTCGCACCCGCTGCATCACCGCTTCACCGTCAATCCGGATGCCACCCGGATGAATACCGAACTGCGCCGCCCCGGCCATATCATGGGCGCGCTCCGCGGCGGCGATCAGCAGTTTGCTGGGCATGCAGCCAACACGGGCACAGGTTGTGCCGTAATGCCCACCTTCAATCAGCACCAGGCTGTCAGTGTGCGCTTTGGCGGCGCGATACGCGCCCATACCCGCCGTACCGGCACCGATGATCGCCACATCTACCGTTCGCTTCTCCATCACTGCTTCTCCCGCTGGTTACCTTGTTCATCTGGTCTGCACAGTATAGTCCGCCAGAATTAGTTGCCTTTGACACAAGATATTCCGGCCGATCACTAATATGCTTGCGCTCACAGGATTATTCCCGTTATGACCACACCCGGACTCGTTTGGGAGAACCATTCAATGCAAAACTACTGGACGGAATTTCTGACCGTCGCGCTGGTTCATCTGCTGGCGGTGGCGAGCCCCGGCCCGGACTTCGCCGTGATTATCCGACAGGCGCTCTGCCAGAGTCGCCGTAACGCCCTGCTCACTGCAGCAGGCGTCGGCGCCGGCATTCTTGTGCATGTCACCTATTCGTTGTTGGGGATCGGCCTGCTGATTCAACAGTCATTGCTGTTGTTTAATATTCTCAAGGTGGTGGGTGCGCTGTACCTGAGCTGGATTGTCATCCAGTGTCTGCGGGCCCGGGCAGGCGGGATGCATGTGGCCGCAGAATCCGCGCTGGCACAACGGGGGCTGGCGGCGTTTCGCCTGGGCTTCCTCACCAACACCCTGAACCCCAAAGCCACGCTGTTCTTCGTGTCCCTGTTTTCTGTGGTCATCAGCCCGGGTACGCCGGTCGCCCTGCAAACCGCTTACGGCGTCTACATGGCTCTGGCCACCGGGCTGTGGTTCGCCCTGGTGGCCACGTTCTTCACCCTGCCCCGGGTGCGGCGCGGTTTTAACCGTTTCGGCCATTGGCTCGACCGGTTAATGGGTGGTGTGCTGTTATTGCTGGCCGGGCAGTTGCTGTTTTCTACAGTGAGCGAATCAGAGCCTCCGTCTGCGCCCAGCCAATACACGGATCCGTAATGGAACAGCCGTAGGTCAGATCGGCACCGTCGTTCTGACGACCCGGCTGCAGGAAACTCTCCAGCATCAGTCCACGGATGCAGGTGTTGCCGTCAGCTCTCTGTGCCATGACCTCCCGGGCGATCTCCAGTTGACGCTCCGCCTGCTTGCAGGCGTTGTCGTGGCTGCAGTCCACCATGATGGCACTGGACACCCCGGCGCTGCTCAGTGCATCGATGGCTCGGCCGACGCTGTCGGCGTCGTAGTTGGTGATACCGCGGCCGCCCCTGAGTACCAGATGGGTATCCGGATTGCCGGCGGTGGTGATCATCGCCGGAGCACCGTGGCGAGACACGCCCATGTGGTGATGGGAGTGCGCCGCCGACTTCATGGCGTTGATGGCAACGGCCACTCCACCGTCAGTGCCGTTTTTGAAGCCCACCGGCATCGGCAACCCACTGACCAGCTCCCGGTGCACCTGGGATTCGGTGGTACGGGCACCGATGGCCGTCCAGCTGATCAGGTCCCCCAGGTAATCCATCGCGAACGGGCTGAGCGCCTCAGTCGCCAGCGGCAGGCCGGACTCCGCCAGGTTCAGCAGCAGCCGCCGTGAACGCACCAGGCCCTCAGCGAGATTGCCGGCACCGGTGCGCTCGGGGTCGTACAGCAGGCCTTTCCAGCCCACGGTGGTTCTGGGCTTTTCCAGATAGGCGCGCATCACGATCAGGAAACGGTCACTGACGCGCCGGGCCAGCGCGCTGAGCTTGGCCGCGTATTCCAGCGCCGCCACTTCGTCATGAATCGAACAGGGGCCGATCACGATAAGGGTGCGGGGGTCATCACCGCGCAACACTCGGCGAATGGCGTCCCGGTGACGCAGAATCTGGCGCTCGGTGGCCGCTGAGATCGGCAGGCTCGCGGCCAGCTCGGCGGCGGTCGGCAGGATCTCTTCCCGGCGACTGGCTGCGGTAGTGCTGGCCGTTGCAGTCAACTCACCCGCTTCATCATCTCTGGCTTCATCGAGCGCGTCGATGTTCAAAGGCATGTTCATATCGATGGTCCGTTTCCCTGTGTCAGAATCAAAAAAGCCCCGGCTGGGCTACCAGTCGGGGCTTGTTCGAGTCCGGTGGCAGCCTGGGTCTCTGCCGGGCTGCCTTCCTCGTTATTCGGTCGATGAAAATCTTATGGGCGGCCCGGGCTCTGGCTAAAATAGCCATAACCAAACCACCAGAAAAACACAGCAGCGACCGCTGCCATCGGTTTCGCACCGAAGGCCTGCAGAACATTCAATTGACAGATCGCGTGTGTAGTCTTCATGCTTTTCAATATATACCCCGGCTTTTCGGCTTTGCAACCCGCAAACCCGATATTTATGGAATTTATCCCGGTGAATGCCATGACCCTGACGCTGTTCAACCACCCTGCCCGCCGGTTCCCGGCACTGCTTGCGCTGATCGTTTTGCTGGCAAGCCCGCTGCCGGTGTTCGCGGCCCCCGAGTCCCGCACCTATCAGTTGGATAACCGGTCAGCGCAGGATGTGGCGGCGCAGGTCCGGGATCTCTATGGTTCCGATCAGGTGCGGATCACCGCACGGGGACAGCAGATGATCATCCGCGGCGAGCCGGCGGTGCTGGATGAAATCGGCATGCTGGTGGACACCCTGGATGTCGCACCGGTTCAGATGCGCATTACCGTGCGCTCCCGCAGCAACCTGGACGCCAAAAGTGGCGGCGGTGGCGTGACCATCACCAACAATCAGGCCGGCGCGCGCGTGGAACGCAAAGTGACCACCACCCGGCGCAATCAGGAGCGCACGCTGGTGGTTCAGGACGGCCAATCCGCCCACATCACGTCCGGGCAGGTCCGTACCGTGCCCGTGGCCATCCGCGGCGGTCGCAATCCGGCAGCCGTGCTAGGTCAGGTGGAAACCCGCAGTGGCTTTCTGGTCAGCCCCCAGGCCCTGTCAGACAGCGCCATCGAGTTGAACATCGTGTCCTTTGAGGAAGAGCCGGAAGGTGATATCCCGGGGTATGAAACCGAGGCGCTGATGACCATCCGGCGGGTAGAGCCCGGCCAGTGGGTGGAGCTGGGCAGCACCCGCAGCCGGCAGGCCGGCACCCGCTCCGGCATTACCTATCAGGTCGGCGGCGAGGAGCGCGCAAACCAGACCTTCGAGGTCAGGGTTGATCTGCTCTGACCGGTTCAGGCCACCCCACGGCGGGCGGCCAGCAAGGTAGCTTTGGCTTCGTTGACCTTGGCCGCCAGGTAGTCGTTACCACCGCGGTCCGGGTGGATTTTCTGCATCAGCCGCCGGTGCGCCAGGATGATGTCGTCTTCGCTGCAGCCGGTGGGCACCCCCAGAATCTCACACGCCTCACGCTCTGACACCTGCCCCGAACGTCCCTCACGCTGGTGACCGTGCGCTGACGAATGGCCACCTGCCGTGCCGCGATCCTCGTGTTGACCCTTGCGCTGGCTGTACAACCGACTGGCCAGTGGCGCGAATTTCAGCAGCCCAGGCAGTTTGCGCAACAGGGGAATCAGCCCAGCCACTGCGGCCGTGAGCATGTGAATCCGCCCGGTCAATACCAGGAACAGCAACAGGGCACCGCCAACCACCAGAAACAGCTTCCAGACGGCCGCCTTTTTCTTCTCCGCGCTCAGCCCGCCCCACTGTTTGAGGATCACGAAGACCGCGACGGTCAGGGCAAGTCCAAGTATCCAGTGCATAGGGTAATCCCTTACGTTTCAATGACCGTAATTCTGGCATCACCCCGGTGACAAAACACCCGTTTTTTGTATAGGATGCTACACTATTAGACGGATTAAGAATCAATCACAAACTCTTTCCCTCTCCGGACAAGCACAACCAATCGGCGACCCCGTTGTCGCGCTGGTGGCAGACTTTCCGATGGAATTCAATACTCAGGACTGACCTATGCGCACTGCCTCCCGTTTCCTGATCATCATTCTCTTTCTCGTTGTCGTGCTCGGCGGCATTTTTGGCTACAAGTTCTATCAGTTCGACCAGATGAGCGAGCAGATGTCACAGCCGCAGCCGCCGGCTGAAGTTTCCACCACCAAGGCCCGTGCCGGTAAGTGGACACCGGCCACCAAGGCGGTGGGCAGCGTGGAAGCAATCAATGGCATCGAGGTGGCCAACGAGGTTCCGGGCGTGGTGGAAACCATTGGTTTTGAATCCGGCGATACCGTCAAGAAAGGCGACCTGCTGATCCGTCTGGATACTGCCATCGACGAAGCGGCCCTGCGCACCCGCCGGGCCGAGGCACAACTGGCCGAGCAGGAGTTCAAGCGGGTGTCTGACCTGCTACCAAGGCGCGCTGTGTCCCAGTCCCAGTTCGATGAAGCCAAGGCCAACTTCGATGCCGCCCGGGCCCGGGTCAACGAAGCCGAGGCCCAGCTCAACAAGAAGGTGATTCGCGCCCCGTTCGACGGCAACCTGGGTCTGCGCATGGTGGATCAGGGCGAATACATCCCCACCGGTACGCCAATTGTCGAAATCAATATGCTCGACCCCATCTACGTCGACTTCACGCTGTCCGAAAAGGAGCTGCCAAGGGTGGCGACCGGTTACGAGGTGAATGTGACCGTTGCGGCCATTCCCGGCAAAACCTTTACGGGTGAGGTCAGCGCCATCAATACCTCGGTCAATCCGGAAACCCGTACGGTGCGGATCCGCGCTACCTTGGCGAACCCGGACAACCAACTGCGGCCGGGCATGTTTGCCACCATCCGCACACTGCAGCCGGAAGACCGCGACGTGGTTACTGTTCCGCAAACCGCCATCTCCTACAACACTTACGGCGATTTCGTATTCGTGGTGGAAGAGAACGACGAGGGTGACCTGATCGTCAATCGCCGCACGGTTCAGTCCGGCGAAGTCCGTGACGGTCGTGTTGCCATCGAAGACGGTCTGAGCGACGGCGAGGAGGTGGTCTCCAAGGGCCTGTTGAGACTCCGCGCCGAGCAACGGGTCACCGTTCAGGAAACCGAAGACGAGCCGGCGGAGGCGTCTGAATAATGCGCTTCACTGATATCTTTATCCAGCGCCCCGTGCTGGCAACGGTGGTCAGCCTGCTGATCCTGTTGCTCGGTGCCCGCGCCGCCATGGAAATGGAAATTCGTCAGTACCCCGAGCTGGAGAGCACCACGGTTACGGTGACCACCTCCTACCCGGGCGCCAGCTCGGATCTGGTCAAGGGCTTCATCACCACGCCGCTGCAGCAAGCCATTGCCGAAGCCAGCGGCATTGATTACCTGACCTCAACCAGTTCCCAGGGCCAGTCCACCATCGAAGCCAAGATGGAACTGAACTACGACGCCAACGCCGCGCTGGCGGAAATCCAGGCCAAGGTGGCCAGCCAGCGCAATGTGTTGCCGGCAGACGCCCAGGACCCGGTGATTACCTCCACCACCGGTGACTCCACCGCGCTCATGTACATTGCGTTCTACAGCAATGACCTGGAAGTGCCCCAGATCACCGACTACCTGACCCGGGTGGTCCAGCCCAAACTGCAGGCGCTGTCCGGCGTGGGCAAGGCGGAACTGCTGGGGCGCAAGTTTGCCCTGCGGGCCTGGCTTGATCCCGAGCGGCTGTCAGCCGTGGATATGACGCCCCAGGAAGTGGTGCAGGTGCTGCTGCAGAACAACTATCAGGCTGCGGTGGGCAACACCGAAGGCAAGTACACCAAGATCAGCATGACCAGCGACACCGATGTCGGCGATCCGGACCAGTTCCGCGACCTGGTCATCAAGGAATCCAATGGCTCGCTGATCCGGCTGGAAGACATTGCCCGGGTGGAGCTGGGCTCTGAAACCTACGACCAGTTGGCACTCTACAAGGGCCAGCCCGCCACCTACGTGGCCATCGAACTGTCTCCCGGTGCCAACCCGCTGACCGTCGCGGAGCTGGTCAAGAACGAGCTTCCGGACATTGAACAGCAACTGCCATCGGGCCTGGAAGTGCGTCTGGCCTATGACGCCTCCGATTTTATCGACAACTCGATCAATGAAGTCATCCAGACGCTGATTGAGGCGCTGTTGATTGTTCTGGTCGTGGTGTTCCTCTGCCTTGGCTCCTTGCGAGCAGCGGTAGTGCCCTCGGTGGCGGTGCCGCTGTCATTGGTCGGTGGCGCCTTCTTCATGCTGATGATGGGCTTCTCCCTCAACCTGCTGACGCTGCTGTCCATGGTGCTCGCCATCGGCCTGGTGGTGGATGACGCCATTATCATGGTGGAGAACGTGCATCGGCATATCGAACAGGGGGAATCCCGGTTCGATGCTGCCATCAACGGCGCGCGGGAAATGGCGGTGCCGATCATTGCCATGACCACCACGCTGGTGGCGGTGTATGCCCCCATTGGCTTCATGGGGGGGCTGGTGGGCTCGCTGTTCACCGAGTTCGCCTTTACCCTCGCCGGCACTGTAGTGATTTCCGGCATCGTCGCGCTCACCTTGTCGCCCATGCTGTCCGCCAAGATACTCAAGCCCCACGGCAACCCCGACCGCTTCGAGAAACTGGTGGAACGGTCCTTCGGTGGCCTCGCCAATGGCTACAAACGGGCGTTGAGCGCGCTGATGGACACCAAATCGGTGGTGATCTTCTTCGCGCTGGTGGTGCTGGCCTCCATCTACTTCATGGTGATGATGAGCCAGAACGAACTGGCGCCCACCGAGGACCAGGGCATCCTGTTCTATCAGGGCCTGGCGCCGCAGACCGCCACCCTGGATTACCTGCAGGAGCACGGCGAGGAAGTGCTGGAGCGCATGGAAACCGTTGACGGGTACAACGAGGACTTCATGATCCTCGGTATCACCGCACCCAACGCTGTCTTCGGGGGTTTCAAGATGAAGCCCTGGGGCGACCGGGAGGTCAGCCAGTTCGACGTCCAGCCGCAGCTCGATGCTGAACTGAAGAAGATCACCGGGCTGCAGACCGCGGTGTTCCCGCGGCCCTCACTGCCGGGCTCCGGCGGCGGCCTGCCGTTCCAGTTCGTGATCACCACCGGCAACGATTATGACCGGCTCAACGAAGTGGCCGATAAAATGCTCGGCAAAGCCATGGGCAGCGGTAACTTCATGTTCCTGCAGAAGTCCATCGACTTCGACCGGCCGGTTACTCGCATTAAGGTGGACCGCGACCGGGTGGCCGACCTGGGCTTGTCGATGCAGGACATTGGCCAGGCCATGTCGAGCATGCTCGGCGGCGGCTTTATCAACCGCTTCAGCATGGAAGGTCGCTCCTACCAGGTTATCCCCCAGGTGGAGCGGGAGTTCCGCCTGACCGCTGACGCCCTGAACGAGTACTACATTCGCGCGGACAACGGCGAACTGGTGCCCCTGGGCAGCGTCATCAGCTTCGAGCATGACGTGGAGCCGTCCCAGCGCACCCAGTTCAACCAGCTGAACTCACTGACACTTCAGGGCGTGGTCATGCCGGGTGTGACGGTGGGCGATGCCATGGCGTTCATGGAAACCACCGCCGAGGAGGTGTTCCCCCAGGGCTTCACTTCTGACTACACCGGTGAATCACGGCAGTTTGCCAATCAGGGCAGCGCACTGATGGTGACGTTCTTCCTGTCGCTGCTGGTGATCTATCTGGTACTCGCAGCGCAGTTCGAGAGCTGGCGCGATCCGTTCATCATCCTGGTCTCGGTGCCCATGTCAGTGGCCGGCGCCATGGCCTTCATTGTGCTCGGTTTCGCGACCATGAACATCTACACCCAGGTAGGTCTGATCACGCTGATCGGTGTGGTGTCCAAGAACGGCATCCTGATTGTGGAGTTCGCCAATGCTCTGCAGGTGGACAAGGGCCTCAGCAAGCGAGACGCCGTCATCGAGGCCGCCGCTATCCGCTTGCGCCCGATCATCATGACCTCCCTGGCATTGATCTTCGCCATGGTGCCACTGCTGATCGCCATCGGCCCCGGGGCGGAGAGCCGCTTTGCCATCGGCCTGACCATCAGCGCCGGGCTGGGCATCGGCACGCTGTTTACCGTGTTTGTCCTGCCAGCGTTCTACATTCTGCTGGCCCGCGACCATCACGGCACGGCAGCGGTTGACAACGGCAATACCGTTCATCAGTCCTGACCGCACGCCCTGCCATTGTCGCCGGCCGCATTCCAAGGCCGGCGACAATGCTGTAGGCTTTTGTTTCCCTGTCCACAGAAAGCCGTAACCGTTGTGACTCTAGGAACCCTCTTCTGGCTGTTTGTTGCCGGCTTCCTCATCTGGTACTGGTGGCGCGCCAAGGCCATCAAGGACTTTGTGCTGCACGCGGCGCGGCAGTACTGCAAGAAAATGGACGTCATGCTGCTGGACGACGCCGTCTATCTGCGCGGCCTGTGGTTCAAGCGCGACGATCAGGGTCAGCTCCGGGTTTGGCGTCGCTTCCTCTTTGACTTCACCTCCACCGGCGAGGAGCGCTACGCCGGACGCATCATCATGCTTGGCCAACGCATTATCCACATGGAGCTGGAGCCCCACCGTTTCGGCCCGGACTACTGACCACCGCCTCCCCCAAATGGGCGATTCTTAACGCTCCGCCAATACCCAATAATCCTCGACGCATTGACGACAAACGTTAGTCAGGCATGGCTAACGACCGACAAAAACAACAGGAGTCAACCATGCGTAAGTTCCTCTCGCTCGCCGTGATGGCAGGCTTTGTCCTGCTTGCCGCACCCACCCTGAGCCTGGCCAGTTACACCCAGACCAAGCATCCGATTGTTCTGGTTCACGGTGTCACCGGGTTCAACACCATCGGCGGTCTGATCAATTACTTCCATACCGTGCCCTGGAATCTCGAACGCAGCGGCGCGCGGGTCTATTCTTCCAGCGTGTCGTTCGTGAACAGCAGCGAACAGCGCGGCCAGCAGCTGGCCAACTACATCAACGGCCTGGGCGAGTCCAAGGTAAACATCATGGCTCACAGCCAGGGCGCCCCCACCTCTCGGGTGACTGCCTCGCTGATCCCCGACAAGGTTGCATCAATCACCTCGATTAACGGCGTGAACAAGGGCTCCCGGGTGGCCGATGTGGCTCGCGGCATTCTGCCCCCGGGCAGCTACGTGGAAGGGGGTGTCAGCGCCATCGCCAATGCCCTCGGTGATCTGGTCAACGCGCTGTCCGATGCCGACAATCCCCAGGATGGCGTCGCCGCACTGGAAACCCTGACCACCCGCGGCACCACGCAACTGAATGACGCGCTGGGCTGGAAAGGCGTGAACCGCGACGCCTGCGCCGGCACCAACGAGGACGTCTGGATCAACGGCAACAAGATCAAGTTCTTCTCCTGGACCGGCACCGCCGTGTGGACCAACTGGTCCGACATCACCGATCCGTTCCTTGGCGTCACCACGCTGGCCTTCGGCAACGAGGCCAACGATGGTCTGGTGGGCGAGTGCTCCACCAAGATGGGCAATGTCATCGGCACCCATTATGAAATGAACCATGTGGACGCCATCAACCATCTGTTCGGTGCCCGTTCCTGGCGTACGGACCCCATTTCACTGTATCGCAGCCACGCCAACCGTCTGAAAAACCGGGGCCTCTGATACACGCTCACCAGAACTGTCGAAACGATTGCGGAGCCCCTCACGAAGGGGCTTCGTTCATGGCTGAACCTGCTCATTCAGGACGTTGTTATGCCAAAAACCACCTCACACACCCTCAAACGCACATTTTTGCCGCTGGCGCTGGCTATCCCGATCGTCGGCGCCAGTGTCTGGCTGCTGCGGGCCGAGCAACCCACCGAAGCTGCCGCCAGCCATGCCTCCGCAGCGCCGCCGGCCCGGCACGAGGATTCACCGGCGCCCCGGGTGGCGGTGCCACCCGCCAGCGCCAACGACCGTAACACCCTGGCCCGCGCAACACCCCGTAGCCTGGGGGAGAACCCTTATGCCCCCTCTCTCGCGGGCACCGACATTGATGGGCGCCTGCGGGCGGATGCCGATGGCAACCTGGTGATTGAACTGGAAACCCGGGATTTCTTTGACTACTTCCTCAACACCATTGGAGAGGTGCCGGCGGAGCGGGCGCTGTCCGAGATCGAGGCTCTTGCCTACGGCAACCTGCCGGAACGCGCCGCCAGACAAGCCATGGCGCTGCTGGATCGTTACCTGACCTACAAGGATGAGATGATGGCCATGGGCAATCGCAACCTGGACCCTGCCCGCCAGCACGATCCCGCCTATCAACTGGAAACCCTGAAAACCGCCCTGGCTGACCTCAAGGCGCTGCGCAGGCAATCCTTTTCCGGGCAAACCCATGAGGCGTTTTTTGGTCTTGAGGAGGCCTACGGCGACTACACCCTGGCCAGCCTCGATATCCGGCAACGCCAGGACCTGTCTGCCGACGCCAAGGCGGACCTGCAGGCCTGGCACCGCCAGCAGCTGCCCGAGGTCATTCGCCGCACAGAGACCCGCATGCTGGCCGAGGGCGAACGTCATCAACAACGGCAACAGGCCATCGCCAGTGCCGGCTCTGCCCAGCAGGCGGGCGAACGCCTGCGAGCCCTGGGCGTCGACGAGGACCGTATTACCGACGTTGTTGGTTACCTGGAGGAGCGGGAGCGTTTTGACGACCGGTTTCAGAACTACCAGCGCGCACTGGCCAGCGTTCGCGCCTCCGGTCTGGCCAGCGACGAGGCGGCCGCGCAGGAAGCCCGGTTGCTGGAAGAACACTTCGCTGATGAACAGACCCGCACCTGGGCACGGCTGCGCGCCCTGGACGCTCGTTCGCCATAGTGTGCAGTGTTCCCGCCCCTGGAGCGCGGACAAGGGTACACTCGCACCGTGTCCCCCGATAACGGCAGGCGAACCGCAATGAACATGGCCCAGCTGCAGCAACAGATCGAAACCGGGGTCTGGCGATTACGTTTCAGCCCGGAACTGGAACAGCGCTATCGCAGGGTAAGGAACGAGGGCATCCGGGTCCGCGCCAGGCTGGTATCGGCCAGTGCCCTGCTACTGTTTCTTATCTATGCGATGCTGGATTCCACCATGCTGCCGGCAAGCATTGCAGAGGACACCGTCAGGGTGCGCCTACTGGTGACCTGCCCGGTGATCGCGGTGGTGTGGTGGCTGTCCTACACCCGCATTCCCCCGGCCGTGTTCGCCAGACTCTACACCGGCGCCTACCTGATCGGCGGATTGAGTGTTGTGGTCATTATTGCCCTGGCCCGCATACAGCAGCACCCGCTGCCTTATGAGGGCATCCTGCTGATGCTGATGTTCGGTTACTTCGTGATGGGCATCCCCTTTCGCAGCGTCTCACTGGTCTCGCTGCTGGTGCTGGTGGCCTATCTGTCCGTCGAGTACGCCACCGGGATGACCGGCCAGCAATTGCTGATAAACGGCTTCTTCATCGCCACCGCCAATGTGATTGGCATGGTCGGCTCCTGGCTCAGTGAGCACCGTCAGCGGGCTCATTTCCTCGATCGCCAGATGCTGGAATTGTCGCGACGGCAGGCGGAACTGGAGAGCGAGCGCAAAACCCGGCTGATCACCGTGGCGAGCCACGACCTTCGCCAACCGCTGAATGTGATCAGCCTGATTCTTGAGCACCTTGACGGCGACGGCCTGCCGTCGCAACCGGCCAGCCTGGTAACAAAGCTGAAAGCCTCTGTCGGGCACTTCAACGGTTTGCTGGCGTCCGTTCTGGATATTTCCCGCATCCAGGAGGGCATGGTGAGGCCAGAGCAACGCTCGCTGGACCTCCGGCCCACGCTGGAACAGATCCGGGAAACCTGCGGCGAGCAGGCACGGCGTCTGGGGGTCAGCCTCAACCTATCACCGGCCACCGAGGCCATGGCGGTAGTGGCTGACCCCCAGTTGCTCTACCGCATTCTGCAGAATCTGGTGGTCAACGCCCTTGAGCACAGCGGCGCTGAGCGTATTGACCTGACAACCCGGCGCGAAGCCGGTCAGGTACGGATCGAGGTCCGCGATAACGGCCGGGGCATGGATCCGGCCGGCGAGATTCACGCCTTCGATCCGTTCTACCGCCACCACGCGGGCAACGCACCCCACCCGGGGCTGGGCCTGGGTCTGGCCATTGTCCGGGAGCTATCGCTGTTGATGAACGGGCACTGTGGTGTCCGCTCGGTGCCCGACCAGGGCTCCTGTTTCTGGATCACATTGCCGGCGCCCTCAACGCCCCCGGTAGCCCCTCTTGCGGACAGCACGGTACTGGCCACCGAAGAAGGCAGCCATCCGTTTGTGGTGGTGGAGGATCATGACGAAGCACGGCACTGGGTCTGTGAAACCCTGAAACACTGGGGCTATGCCACCCGGGGCTTTGCCACGGCAGAAGATGCCCTGGTGGCCACCCGTGCAAGTAAAGGCGCCATTCTGATCACCGACCTGCACCTGCCCGGGATGTCGGGTCGCGCCCTGCTCGGCCGCCTGAGTGAACGAGGCACCGTTGTGGGTGGTATTCTGATGACCGCCGATACCACCCTGCCGCAAGGATACGATGCGAAGCACCATCTCTGGGTGCTGCACAAACCGTTGTTACCCATGCGACTGCGAGCGGCCATTTCACAGCTCACCCGTTACCGCCCCGAGGCGGTCAGATCAGTCCCAGCGACCGCGCCTGAGTGACGCACTCGGTGCGGTTATGCACCCCGAGGTGGGCAAATATCGCCTTCAGGTGGGTTTTGACGGTGTGCTCGGTCAGGTCCAGAGCCTGGCAAATGCGTTTGTTGGGCAGGCCTTCCGCCAGCAGCGCCAGCACTTCCAGTTGCCGAGGCGTCAGGTGCTCCGGCACCCGGGACGGCACCTGCAGGGTGGGGTAGTAAAGTAGCCCTTCTCCGACACACTGCAACATTCGCGTCAGGCTTTTGCGGCCTGAGGATTTTGGCAGAAAGCCAACGGCACCGGCGGCTCGGGCAGCCCGCACCGAGGTCTCGTCCTCGCGGCTGGAGATCACCACCACCGGCACCGGCAAACCCAGGCGCTCCAGCTCGGCAAACAGCGACAGGCCAGCCTCCCCCTGCAGCGCCAGGTCCAGCAGCACCATGGAGGTTTCCGGGTGGGCCTGAAGATCGGCCACGGCCTCCGCGACCGAGCCCGCCACAGCCACCTCACTGACCAGCCCGTCCTGCTCCAGAATGGCGCTGAGGCCCAGCAGGAAAAACGGGTGATCATCCACCATCAGCACCCGCGCAAGCGGCAGGCAGCCATTGGCCGACGTAGACGCCCGGGTTGTATCCCCGACCGGTCTGGTTTCCATAATGGACTCCGCAACGTGTCTGTTGTTGTTACTGCGGTTGCCAACACTATACGGCCAGGATCTGAAACCGACCGTTTGCTGCTTAACAATTTATGCAATTTCCGGTCACCAGGCCGAATCAACAAGAATAACCGCCACCTGTCGCTTCGGCAATCACCTATGATCCGCCCCACCACAGAAGCCAGCGAGGCTCCTATACTGCCGGTAATACCCTCCACCAACAGATCGGGACTATGAACATTCACACGGACCACCGCTACGCGATTAACCTGAACGTGCGGGGCATTCAGCCCTCCGCCACCCTGCGCATCAACGAGCTCAGCAATCAGCTGCGCTCCGAGGGCCGGGACATCATCAAGCTGGGCCTGGGGCAATCCCCCTTCCCGGTTCCCGATCGCGTGGTGGCGGCACTGCAGCAGCATGCCCATGAAAAAGATTATCTGCCGGTGAAGGGCCTGAAAGCCCTGCGGGAGTCGATCGCCGGGTACATCAACCGGGGCGAGCGCATGCGCTGCACCTGGGAAGACGTGCTGATCGGCCCCGGCTCCAAGGAATTGCTGTTCATCCTGCAGCTGGCCTACTACGGTGATTTGCTGATTCCCCGGCCAAGCTGGGTATCCTACGCACCCCAGGCCCGCATCATCGGCCGCTCGGTACACTGGCTGCCCACCCACGCAGAGAATAACTGGCAGCTGACCGCGGAAGAGCTGGACATCATCTGCCGCGACGATCCGTCACGCCCGCGTATCCTGATCCTGAACTACCCGTCCAACCCCACCGGCTGCACCTATGCCGATGACCAGCTGCTGGCCATCGCCAACGTGGCGCGCAAGTACAAGCTGATCCTGCTGTCGGACGAAATCTATGGCGAGGTGCACTTCGAGGGCAAGCACAAGTCGATTGCCCGCTATTACCCGGAAGGCACCATCATCAGTACCGGCCTGAGCAAGTGGGCCGGGGCCGGCGGCTGGCGCCTGGGCACTTTTATCTTCCCGCCGGAGTTGCGCCCGCTGCAGGACGCCATGGCCATCATTGCCAGCGAGACCTACACCGCCACCAGCGCACCGATCCAGTACGCCGCCATCGCCGCCTTCGACGGTGGTGATGACATGGATGAGTACCTGACGCAGTCACGCCGGGTGCTGAAAGTGGTGGGCGAATACATGCACCGCCGCCTCACGGACATGGGCGCGGTGGTGCAGAAACCGGAAGGGGCCTTCTACCTGTTCCCGGACTTCAACAGCTTTCGTGACGCCCTTGCCAGCAAGGACATCAAGACCAGCCAGGCCTTCTGCCAGGCCCTGCTGGAAAACACCGGGGCGGCCATACTGCCGGCCAGTGATTTCGGGTTTGTACCGGATCACCTGGCGGCGCGGCTGGCGTTCGTGGATTTCGACGGCGCCGGCTCCCTGAAACTGGCCGCCGGTGATTACGCCGGGCAGGTACTGGATGACAACTTCGTCAAACAGGCCTGCCCCCGCCTGGTGCTGGCGATGGACAAGATGGAGGCGTGGCTGACGTCGCTGTAGCCGTTGTGGAGCCGGATACAAATGGCTACCAAGCCCCACAGAAACCCTCATTTTAACTACATAAATAAGCTGGCAAAAGAACCGGCCATCAACTTCAATGAGATAAGCGTCGGGCCGGACACTGCTGGCCCGACGACCTCATTGCTGTTATTTCAACAATAATTGTCAGGCCGCCAAATGCGCAAAAACCTTCCCGTTACCGACCGCGAACGGACGTTCTCACCGGACCAGAAACTGATTTCCTCCACCGACCTCAAGGGCAAAATTCGCCACTGCAACCAGGCGTTCGTCGACATCAGCGGGTTCACCCGCGAGGAACTCATTGGCCAGCCACACAACATCGTACGCCACCCGGACATGCCGCCGGAGGCCTATGAAACCATGTGGTCCTACCTGAAAGCCGGCAAGCCGTAGATGGGGCTGGTGAAAAACCGCTGCAAGAACGGCGACTATTACTTGGTCAGTGCCTACGTAACGCCGATTACCGACAACGGCGAGGTCATCGGTTTTGATTCGGTGCGATCCTGTCCCGACCGTAACGACATCGAGCGGGCCGCCAACCTCTACAGCCGCCTGCGGGCCGGTAACAGCAGCAACGGCGCCTGGTGGCGCTCGGTACCCTACTACCACCTGTTCCTGCTGGTGGTGGTTCTTGCGGGCGTGGTGAGCTACAGCTCGGGGCAACAGGCGCTGGCCGTTGCGGTGCTGGCACTGGGCTCGCTGGCCTACGGCGCCTGGAGCCACCTGGCGCAGAAGGCCCGCCTGAACTCGCTCAGCACGCTCACCACGGGCTGCTTCTCCGATGATCTTGCCGCCCGGAGTTATACCGACGATAGCCTCGCCATGGGTCGCATCAAGGTCGCAATCATGAGTCAGCAGGCGCGTATTGATACCGTGCTGACCCGCATCGAGGATTCCGCCCGCCTGGTGACCGACCGGTCCGGAGAGGGGCTTACTCTTGCCCGTGAGGCCCAGGGCGCTCTGATCGAACAGCAGCGGGAAACCGAACAGGTGGCCGCCGCAGTCCATGAGTTGTCCACCACCATCGGCGAAGTGTCCTCCAATGTGCAGGTAACCGCAGATCGCGCGGAAGAATCCCGCTCCCTGTCGGTTTCCGGCAAGGAAGTGGTGGGCTCCACCCGACAGGCCATCGAGAATCTCAAGAACACCGTGTACCAGATCAGTCAGGCTGTGGGGGACCTGGCCCGGCAGACTCAGGGTATCGCTGCTGCGGCGCAGATCATCGAGCAGATTGCCGATCAGATCAACCTGCTGGCGCTGAATGCGGCCATCGAGGCGGCGCGGGCCGGCGAGCACGGCCGCGGATTCGCCGTGGTGGCCGACGAGGTACGCAGCCTGGCAAAACGCACCCGGGAATCGACCCAGGAAATCCACGCCGTGGTGGGCTCGCTGATCACCAAGTCCGAGGAATCGGTCAGCGTTGCCGAACAGGGCACCCGGGCTGCGGATACCGGCCTCACCAAAATGCTGGAGGCGGAAACCACGCTGTCGAACATTGCCGATGCGGTAAACAACATTGCTGAAATGGCACTGCAGATGGCGGCCGCCGTGGAAGAGCAGGCCCAGGTGTCGGACCAGATCAACGAACAGGTTGAGCGGATTTCATCCCTTGCGCAAAGCAATCTGGAGAAAGGCGATCAGTCCACCAGTGCGGTGGAAGCGGTGGAGACCATCGCCAAGGATCTCCACGAACTGGTGGTCCGGTTCAAATAAACACGGCAGGCAACGCGGCGGATTACCTCAGGTTTTTGGCGAGTTTTTCCGCCGCATTGCGGCTGAGGCTGTGCAACAGCCCCAAATTGGCATCGGCCGAGGCGATCACGCTCAGCACCAGCTTTTCCTTCAGCTTCAGCGTCAGGATAAAACCGTCGCTGTTCTCGACAATCACGTAGCGACACATTTCCTGTTTCGCTTCACGGGCGATGGTCTCTCCCAACGCCAGCACCGAGCTCATCATCGCGGCAAGCTTGGCCGCCGGCATGTCCCGTTTGAACTTGCGGGTCACATCGTGGCCGTCCACGGTGGAAATGAGCACGCCGTAAACGGCCTCGCTCTGAGTCATCATCTGCTCGAATACGTCCTGGCAGAAACGCTCGCCTTTCTCGTTGATTTTTAACTCAGTCATGGTTCGGATAAATCCTTGAAAGACCTAGGCAAACTCAAGGGTGGAAACCAGTGCGTTGATGAGAAGACTGACGTCTTCGCGCTCCCGCACATCCACCTCCAGAATCGGAAACACCGTGCCCCAGTTTTCCAGGGCGGTATAAAACTCGTCCAGGGAGGGCCCCTGACCGTCATCTCGCCGGGTCAGGCCAATGACCATGCCGGTGTCACGGATAAAGTCCTCAAAATTCTCAAGATAGATGCGCAGATCCTCGACGGGATCCGGGCGACTGCAGTCCACCAGAATGATCAGCCCCAGGCCGCCCTGCACCAGGATTTTCCACATGAATTCGAAGCGGCGCTGGCCGGGGGTACCGTAGATAAACACCTTCTGCCCGTCGTCCAGGGTCAGCTCACCGAAATCCATCGCTACCGTGGTGACGTCCTTGACCTCCGCGAGATCATCGGTGGTTGAGGTATCCGTTACCACGGGAGGTGTCTCGCTGATGGCCCCGATCGCGGTGGTTTTTCCGGCACCGGGCGTTCCCGTAATAATCAGTTTCAGTTCTGCCACATTGATCAGCCTTATCCAGACATCATACTTTCAAGCGGGAGCGGATTTTCGCGAACAGGCCCCTTTGCGAGCCCTCCGCCACGCGGCGGGGAGAATCTCCATCAATTTTTACCGTGCGCACCGTGAGGATTCCACACAGCGAAGCCGCGTTGATAAAGCTGACCGCATCGGCCCGGGGAACGTCTGAAACCGCCGCGATTTCATCCAGTGTCACGCCGGACTTACGGCTCAGCAGTGCACACAGCGAGACGCAATACGGCGCAAGTCGCAGCAACGCCGGGTCGGGCCAGCGCTGAAGCTTGAACCGGCTGGCAGGATCCAGCTGCCGCAGCAGACGCCCCCGGGAGCCATGCAGGCCCAGGGCCCACAGCAGGTCGCGGTCCGGGCGCCAGATTCCGCCGGTGTCATTGCCCGGCGTGGCCACGGGGTCCTCACCCGAGGTGATGGCGAAATCCGCTGGCTCGCCGTGCAGCCAGTCGCGTAAGCGCTCCGGCGGGAGGCTGCTCTGGCACAACCGCTGACCGCGATCGAACACCAGCGTCTCGCCGGCAGCAGTAATCTGCACATAGCCTGACTGGCGATCAGACAGTCGTTGCGCCGGGGTCTGACCACCGGCGGCAGCCCGATCCTCAGCGGCCGACGTTGCGGCCCCCTGGACAGAAGCCGGATCCGCGCTGGCCGGGGGTTCCGGCCGGTCAACGATGGTGTTCAACACCGCAATCAAATCTGCCGCCCGGAGCGGTTTGGTCAGGTAATGCTGGGCGGGCAGGCTGGACACGCCGCCGGAATACGCAATCGAGGTGGGCGCACCGGCATCCTGCTCGGCCAGCCAGCGGGACGCCTCCTGGGTGTTGTCAGTGTCGAGAATGACCGCATCGGCCCCGCGCTCGGAAGAGTAGACCCAGGACTCCCGCGTCCTCGGCCCCAGCAGATCAACCAGGGCCTTGAGAACGATTTCGTCCTTGGTCGACAAGCCAACACTTGAAAGTGTTTTCAACGTGATTATCTCCAACTTACTGCCAGCGCGAATTGCTAACCCTGTTAATTCACAGCCCGGTAAGCCGCAGCATTGTATGATCAGAGTGAACCTGAACCGGGACCCGGCCCAGTGGCAGGGCCCGGTTTCAGGCCACAGGCCTGTTCAGTCCGAGGCACAGAGCAGGACAGCCCGGAACCTGCATTTCAAGCCTCGGAAATCGCATAACCCGTGGGGATTCAAAGCGCTGACAGGTCGACCGTCTGCTCAACCTTCTTGGTCGTCATCCGCGCCATACCGAGGTTACCGCTGGCCTTGTCCAACACTACATACAGGAAAATCGCCTGGTTGCTCTTCAGCAGGCGGATCAGGTGATACTGGTCATCCAGGGTGATCAGGATGTCTTCAATGCCGCCGTCAATTCCCAGTGCTGCCATGGTCTTACGCTTGGCGCGAACCACTTCGGTGTTACCCGCGGCGGCGGTATCGAGATCGAAATCCTTGCCGCCCTCTTTACCCAGCACCAGGCCGGAGTCGCTGTCCACCAGGCAAGCGCCAACAAAACCGTCAATACCTTTCAAACCGGAAATATCCGCCATAACTCGGGAGCTCCAAAACGTGTGATTTTCGATGAACCCTTCAGTCTGCTGAGAAGTACTGGAGAGATTGAATTCCATGATAGGTCCGGGAGAGAGGTGCCGCAACCGCCTGCCTGTAACGATATGTTTACTTTGAAGTCGGATATGCTTTTTTGTAATGGGCTGTTTCAGAGCGCTACCTGTATGTCAAAGAGATAGTACTCAACATTCTGATATCTCTATCATTAGTTTTGTTCGCGGCGTATTGTGACGCACGTCACATTTTAAATTTTATCCGCGATTCAACCTGCACATAGCTACGCAACCTTACCCACCTTGAAGGAGCTCACTTGGACACTCTCAGCCAATTCATCGAAGCCATCGCTCTGGAAGCCGGCGAGCTGATTCGCAATGAACGGGAGCGCAATGTGCTCCGCACGGATTACAAGGAACAGACCGAGCTGGTCACCCACGCCGATGTCATGGCCGACGAATTCATCACCGCAGCCATCAGGGAGCGCTTCCCGAACCATCGCATCCTGTCCGAGGAGACCATGCCGGACCTCAGCCAGGCCGAGCAGCTGGACACACCGCTGTGGGTCGTGGACCCGATCGATGGCACCGTGAACTATGCCTACGGTCACCCACAGGTTGCGGTATCGATCGCTTACGCGGAGCGGGGGCATGTTCAGGCCGGTGTGGTGCATGCGCCGTTTTCCGGCGAAACCTTCAGCGCCGTCAAAGGCCAGGGCGCGACCCTCAACGGCCAGCCTGTCGAACACAGCGGTGCCACGGTGCCCCGTGACTGCCTGTTCGCCACCGGCTTTCCCTACACCAAGGACCATCTGGAGCCACTGATCCGGCGTCTGGACGCGATGATCCACCAGTGCCGCGACCTCCGCCGCATCGGCTCTGCGGCCCTCGACATTTGCTGGGTAGCCTGCGGCCGGCTAGATATATACTACGAGAACGTCAGCCCCTGGGATTTTGCCGCCGCCCGGCTCATCGCCCTGGAGGCTGGCGCCACCGCGGGTCACTTCGGCGATGTGCCTGACGGCTACCCGGCCGACCTGTACGGGCGCGACATTCTGATTTCCGCACCGGCGGTCTGGGAGCCGGTTCGCCAGATTCTTCGGTCTGCTTCCGGGTATGACTGAAACTCCGGGGTTGTTCCGGTAGCCTGCTTGTTCTGGAGTAGGGTTGGCGGTGTCAGGGCCCTTCCCGGAACCGCTACGAGCACATCCATGTGCGCTTCTCTCCGGCCATCCATGGCCTCCGAAATTCCGGGAAGGGCCCTGACACCGCCACCCATCGAAGCTCGCGGATATACCTCTCGAGAGAAAATCTTCAGTTTGCAGAAAAATCCGGCAGCGATAACAGAAACGCGCAGTTCGTTCTTTGAACGGGAGATATCACCGAAGATGACGTGGTCGGAGGCGGGTACGGCCCCCACAGAATCTTGGAGGCCATGGATGGCCGGAACGAAGCGCACATGGGTGAGGCGGAGCGTTTATGAAGCGAAGCTTCATGCGATAGCTGAACGACAGCAATCTGTGATTGCTGGCTGGCCCCCGGAGGGGTGCTTGTAGCGGTTCTGTGGGGGCCATACCCGCCTTCGACCCACCCCACGGCTATCAGGCTACGAAAGAACAAACTCCAAAATTCGATTCAGCCCCAGACGCCCTCGGCAACCAGCCCCCAACTTTCTTCGAAGTCAGTGGTCGGCTTGCGGGAAAACGACGAGCGCACGAAGCGCTGAATCCGGCCTTCCAGGTAAACCAGCACAAAATCCGCGCCGCGATTGGCACTGGTGCGGGGCCGCAGGCCCTGGCGGATTTCGCCTTCCTTGAGAATCTGACGGATCTGGGTTTCCAGGCGTTCAAAGAACTGCGACGCGCGCTTGCGCAACGCCTCGTTTTCGCCCATCAGGGCATCGCCGGTCAGCACGCAGCAGAGGCCGGGATTGCGTTCGGCGAACACCAGCACCAGATTGACCAGCTGCTGCAGCCGCACGCGGGCGTCCTCCTGATCCTGAAGAATGACCTGACAGCGACTGAACACCGCGTCATCCGCGAAGTCGATCAGCGCCTCGAACATTTTGCGCTTGCTGGGGAAATGGCGGTACAGCGCCGCCTCGGTAACGCCTACGGATTTGGCCAGCCCGGCGGTGGTGATGCGAGCGCCGGGATCGGCTTCCAGCAGCTCCACCAACGCGTGCAGGATGGCCTCCCGACGACTGGGTTTCGGATCGGTCATGACAGGACTTCAGCGCTCTGTATCGGAGTTATTATCGGGGCCGGTCTTTAGCGCCGGCCCTCTCAGATTGTTCAGCTTCTTAGCGGATTGTTCACTAAATCAGAAAAAAGTGCCATCAATGGGCGACGACGCGCTGGCGTACAGCTTCTTCGGCATACGGCCGGCCAGATAGGCCTCGCGGCCGGCTTCCACACCCAACCGCATGGCGTGGGCCATCTTGATGGGATCCTGGGCCGCGGCGATGGCCGTGTTCATCAGTACGCCGTCACACCCCAGCTCCATGGCGATGGTGGCGTCCGAGGCAGTGCCCACGCCGGCGTCTACCAGCACCGGCACCCGGGCGTTTTCCACAATCAGCCGGATGTTGTAGCGGTTCTGGATGCCCAGGCCGGAGCCGATGGGCGCACCCAGCGGCATGATGGCGATACAGCCCATGTCTTCCAGACGCTTGGCCAGCAGCGGGTCGTCGGAGCAATAGACCATCACCTTGAAACCGTCTTTGATAAGCTCTTCGGCGGCCACCAGGGTTTCGGTCATGTTCGGGTAGAGGGTTTTCTCCTCCCCCAGAACCTCCAGTTTCACCAGATCGTGACCGTCCAGCAGTTCACGGGCCAGCTTGCAGGTGCGTACCGCGTCTTTAGCGGTGTAGCAGCCGGCGGTGTTGGGCAGGATGGTGTAGGTGTCCGGGGAGATCACATCGAGCAGGTTGGGCTCGTCCGGGTTCTGGCCGAGATTGGTGCGGCGCACCGCTACGGTGACAATTTCCGCGCCGCTGGCCTCGATGGCGTGGCCGGTTTCCATCAGGTCACGATATTTGCCGGTACCCACCAGCAGGCGTGACTGATACACACGGCCTGCGAGTTCAAGGGGCTTGTCTTCCGGGAGCTGGATTGTCGGTTGTTCGCTCATAACCTTCCTGAAGCTGAATGGAGTGATGAATAGGGTGGCATCGGCCGGGCGGGCAGACTCAGGGTGGCGTCAGCCGCCACCGATGGCATGGACCACTTCAACCCGGTCGCCGTCGTTCAGGCGGAAGTCCGGATGCTGGCTGCGGGGCACAATGTCTTCGTTGACCTCGACCGCCAGCCGTTTACCTGTCAGCGCCATGTGTTCTATCAGATCGGCAACGGTTGCCTGAGCGGGCAGCTCCACACCATCGCCATTTACCTGCACCTGCATGTTTACCTCTGTGCGTTTGCTAATCAGCGCGCGGGCACTTCAGGCCCGCCGCCAGAACCAGGGCCCAGCCCACCATGAAGCAGACACCACCGATCGGAGTGATCGGTCCGATCCAGCGCAGCTCGGTCAGCACCAACAGATACAGGCTACCGCTGAACATCAGGATACCGGCGAGGAAAAAACCGGCGGCCAGCTTCAGTAACCGGCGGTGCAAACCGAACCCGGCCAGCACGGCAATCAGAATCAGACCGATGGCATGATATACCTGATAGGTGACGGCGGTCTGGAAAACTTCAAGGGCCCGCGCGCTCACCATGGATCGCAACCCGTGGGCACCGAAGGCGCCCGCCATCACCGCCAGCATTCCGAACAGGGCGCCCAGCACCAACGGAGCGCGCAACACCGATACGTTATTAACAGTCACAGTGGATCTTTTCTCCGCTGTCGAGATTCATCATCGTCAACGCTCCACCCCAGACACAGCCGGTATCCAGCCCGATAAAACGGTCACTGCCGGTGTTGCCTTCCAATGACGCCCAGTGCCCGAAGATCACCCGAACGTCATCATTGCGCGGGTATTCAAACCAGGGGGCAAAGCCGGCAGGCGCGCTGTCGGCCGACTCCTTGGTGGTCAGCTCCAGGCTGCCATCCTCGGCGATAAAACGCATACGGGTAAAGTAATTGGTGATCACCCGCCAGCGCTCCATACCGGTGAGCCCGGGCGCCCAACGCTCCGGCTGGTTGCCGTACATGTGAGTAAAGTATTCCTGCGCCCGGTCGTCGGCAATGACCGCCTCCACTTCCCGGGCATTGGTCAGTGCCTGCTCGACGCTCCACACGTGGGGCAGCCCGGCATGAGCCATCAGTAGGTGGCGACCGGGGTCATAAACGCAGAGCTTCTGCTGACGCAGCCAGGCCACCAGCCGGTCATGATCAGGGGCGTCGAGAATACCCTCGAGGGTATCCTTCCGACGGGCCTGGTGGCCGCCCAGCGCGACAGCCAGCAGGTGGAGGTCGTGGTTGCCGAGCACCACCTCGGCGGAACTGCCGAGGCTCTCGATATAGCGCAGCGTTTCCAGCGACGCTGGCCCGCGATTGATCAGATCGCCCGCCACCCAGAGCCGATCCCGGGAGGGCGAGAAATCCACTCTGGCGAGCACTTCCCGCAAGCGGTCATAGCAGCCCTGAATATCGCCGATGGCGTACTCAGCCATGGTCACCTCCACTGACAGCAGCGCTGCCGGTCTTGCGATCGACCAGGCTATCGGCGATTGCCACGTAATCCGCCAGTGACAGATTTTCCGGACGCAGGCCGTCATTGATACCCAGTTGCTGCAACTGCTCCACGGTGACCAGCCCGGCCAGGGCCTTGCGCAGGGTTTTGCGACGGGCGTTGAACGCTGTGCGCACCACCGCCTGTAAGGTTTCGAGATCCTTTGCCGGGTGCGGCAGGGTCTGGTGGGGCACCAGCCGGACAATGGCGGAGTCCACTTTCGGCGCCGGCCGGAATGCGCCCGGGCCCACTTCGAACAACGGCTGAACCTTGCAGAAATACTGGGTCATGATGCCCAGACGACCGTAGTTGTTGTCTCCCGGCACCGCGCCCATGCGCTGCACCACTTCCTTCTGCAACATGAAATGCATGTCCTGCACCACCCCGGCCTGGCTCAGCAGGTGGAAAATCAGGGGCGTGGAAATGTTGTAAGGCAGGTTACCGATAATGCGCAGTGGTTTGTCCGCCAACAGTTGGCGGAAATCAAATTTCAGCGCGTCCGCCTCGTGGATGCGGAATTCCGGGTAGTTGAAGAATTTGGTGCGCAGCACCGGGATCAGGTCGCGGTCCAGTTCCACCACCTGCAGTGCCGGGTTGACCGCGAGAATTTCTTCAGTGATGGCACCAAGGCCCGGACCGATTTCCACAATGGTGTCGTCGGCTTTCGGATGGATCGCACGAACGATGCGCTCGATCACGCCCGGGTCCTGAAGAAAATTCTGACCGAAGCGTTTTCTGGCCTGGTGGCCGGGTTTGTTGCTCACTCTGACTCTCTCTTGTGTCGGGCCATCTGCTCACCCACCCGAATGGCGGCATGCAGGCTGCCGGCGTCCGCCTCAACGGTGCCGGCGAGATCCAGGGCAGTACCATGGTCCACCGAGGTGCGTACAATCGGCAACCCGAGGGTAATGTTCACGGCGCGACCGAAACCCTGGAATTTCAGTACCGGCAAGCCCTGATCATGATACATGGCGAGCACGGCATCGGCGTTGTCCAGCCAGTGAGGCGTGAACAGGGTGTCTGCTGGCAGCGGGCCGGTCAGGGTGATGCCCTCGCGCCGGAGCACGTCCAGGGTCGGCTCGATCACCTCCAGCTCTTCCCGCCCCAGATGCCCGCCCTCTCCGGCGTGGGGGTTGAGGCCGGCCACCAGTATGCGCGGATGCGCGAGTCCGAAGTAGGTCTGCAGATCCTGGTTGAGTATGCGGGTGACCTGCATCAGCCGCTGGGGCGTGATGGCTGCGGACACGTCTTTGAGCGGCAGGTGGGTGGTCACCAGCGCCACCCGCAGTTCCTCGGTGGCCAGCATCATCACCACACGCTCGACACCACACAACGCCTGAAGAAATTCGGTGTGGCCGCTGAAGGCGATGCCGGCGTCGTTGATCACGCCCTTGTGCACCGGGGCGGTGACCATGCCGTCAAAGAGCCCGTCGAGGCAACCCTGCGCGGCGATGCGCAGGGTATCGAGCACATAGGCGCTGTTGCCGGCATCAAGTTGACCGGCAACGGTGTTCACCACACCGTCCACGTTGTAAACCGACAGCTGCCCGGGCGCCGTGACCACCTGTTCGCCGGGCTGCCACGGCACCAACGTAATCTCGAGGCCCAGCTGGCGGGCGCGGGCTGCCATCAGGTCCTGGCTGGCGACCACCACAATGCCGATTGTTCGCGGCTCCAGCGCGAGCTGCAGGCACAGCTCCGGGCCGATGCCCGCCGGCTCACCGGCGGTCAGTGCCAGGGTGACCGTATCGGTCATGATGTTCCGGCGTCCTCGTTGTTGTTCGCGTATTCGCCCTTGAACTCCACAAAGGCCTCGTCGCGGATCTCACGCAACCAGTTCTGCAGCTCGGTATCGAACTTGCGACGGTAGATGGCCTGGCGCGCCTCGGATTCACGCACCTCGCCGCTGATGTCTTTCTGGCGACGCTCCTGCACCTGCAGAATGTGCCAGCCGAACTGGGAGCGGAATGGGCCTTTCAGTTCGCCCACGCGGGCTTCCTGCATGGCCTGCTCAAATTCCGGCACCATTTGGCCCGGGCTGACCCAGCCGAGGTTGCCGCCATCGGAACCAGAGACCGGATCATCCGAGTATTCCTTGGCGATGGCGGCGAAATCACCGCCGTCGCGAATGTCTGCGGTCAGATCACGGATGGTGGCTTCAGCGTCGGCGTCCGATACGGTTTCGGTCGCGCGAATGAGGATGTGGCGAACCCGGGACTGCTCAATGACCTGTTCGCCGTCGCCACCGCGACGGTCTTGCACCATCACCAGGTGAAAGCCGCTGTTGTTGCCCAGAACCTCGGACGGTACGCCGGGTTCCAGATCCGGCACCACCGATTCCAGCAGCGAGGGCAGCTGGCTGCGGCTGCGCCATCCCATATCGCCCCCTTCCAGGGCATTCGCGGCATCGGATTCGGCCACCGCCACTTCGCGGAAATCGCGGCCGGCAGCAATGTCAGAGCGCAGCCTTTCAGCCTTGTCACGGGCGGCGGCGACCACGGCGTCGTCGTTGGGGTTGGCCACCTCAACGTAGATGTAGGACAACCGGTATTCTTCGTTGCTCGGCTCCCGGGACGACAGCGATTGCAGGTAGTTCTCCACCTCGCGGTCGGTGACCCGCACGCGATTGCCCACCTGGCGCTGCTGCACCCGGCTGGCCAGCATTTCGTTACGGATCTGCTCGCGGGCCTCACGGTAACTGACGCCCTCAGCCATCAGCTGTTGCTCAAACTGCGCGAGACTCAGATTGTTACGCCGGGCGATGCCCGCCATGGTCTCGTTCAGCTCATTGTCGCTGATGCGCATGCCACCGCGATCGGCCATCTGCAGCTGGATGGATTCGGTAATCAGCTGCTCGAGCACGCGCTCTTCCAGAACCTCCCGCGGAGGCAGGCCGGTGCCCTGGGACTGCAACCGGCTCACGATGGTACCAATCCGGTTTTCCAGTTCGGTCTGCAGGATGACATCGTCATCCACGATGGCCACCACCCGGTCCAGCGGCTGTCGCTCGGCCTGCACCACCGAGGCCATCATCACGGCCATCAGGACCAGGAATGTTCTTGCACACTGGCGAAGGTTCGCCTTCATAGTCACCTCTGATAGATCAACATTCGTTCTGCGGAACGCTGGCCGCACAAGCTCACTCATAGCCGCTCGCAGCGCCACCGAAACGGCGACGTTCCCGCTCATCAAATCCGTAAATGGCTTCGGAAATCCGGTCCGAAGAACCGCCACTGCCGCCCAGCCCCTTGAGCTGGATCTGGAACAGCACACGGCTTTCCAGTTCCTGGTCGTCGGTCAGGGCGTTCTGATGAACCACCTGAACGCTCCAGCAACAGTTATTGTATTCGATGCCGGCCAGTGAGCCGACGGTACGATCCAGCTGTGAATCCCATACCCAGCGTCCGATCAGACTAACACGGTCTGTGACAGGAAAAACTGCCCCGATATCCGACTGTTCCAGCTCATTACGGCTGTAGGTGTGGCCGAGCGTGGCCAGATAGCGGTAATCCTCGGAGTGGAAGATCAGCTGGCTGCGGCCTTCCTCGGTTTGCTGGGTGTCCGGGTCCCACAGCCCGGAACTGCGGATTTCGAGGTTTTCCAGGGGTCGCAACAGCACTTCGCCGGCCAGCGGCGAGTCACTGCGATCGTCCGCGCCCAACCCCATCAGGGTCACCTCGCGGTCATCGTAGTAATGCACCTGACCAATGCTGAAGCGCGCGCGCTCGGCACCGGTGAGCAGGTCGTTGAACCGGCTGGTCAGGGCCACCGTCAGCTGGTTGGCATCGCCGACCCGGTCACCTCCGGTAAAGCGGTTACGGCGGAACAGCTGATCAAAGCTGAACGACCGCAGCGCTGAATCGAAATCCGGAATGTCTTCCTGATCGGCGTCGGCATCGGCCCAGGCGTAGTAGAGTCGCGGTTCCAGCGTCTGGTTATAGGGGATGTCGAACAGTGTTGCCTGACGGTCGAAATACAATCCGGAATCCCACTCGAACACCGGCACCGAGCGATCAAACCCGGCGCTGCCCAGGTCATAGTCTTCAAGTTCGTAGCGAGTGTAATCCAGGCTCACGGACGGGCGGGCAAAGCCCCATAGCGCGCGCATTGGCAGCGCCACTTCCGGGATAGCCCGCAGGCGCTGACCGTTGGCACGGTCAAGGCCGGCCAGCTCGGCGTTGTCGCGATAGAAATAGGTGTACTGGCTTTCCAGATTGGCCTCCACCGGTCCCAGATCGGAGGTCATGCCATAGATGACCTCCGGTAACTGGTCATAGGGCCGGTTGCGTTCCGCAATGCGGTCGGTGATGGTCTGATAGCCGTTCAGATAAGCCTCGAAATACTGGGAAGAATCCTGATAACGGGTGCCGCCGCGACGCTGCAAATGGGTGGCCCGATCGATTTCCAGCGTCTGGTTCAGATCACTGAGGTAATCGTTATCACTGACCACCGAATAATCACCGTAGGCTGTCCAGCCACCACCGAATCCGGCGCGGGTGGTGAAGTCCAGCGCCCAGCGCTCACCGTCCTCCCCGGGGAATTCGTTCTGGTACTCGAGATCGTTGCTGATGTAACCGAGCTGCAATACCGACTCGCCCCAACGGCTCAGATAGCGGCCTTCCGCTTCATTAAACAACCCGCGACCGTGAATGTACTGGGGCGTCAGGGTGGCATCGTAGTGGGGCGCCAGATTCAGATAGTAGGGCAGCGAGAGAAACGCACCACTGCCGGCATTGGAGGTGCCGAACGAGGGATACAGAAAACCGGTCTTGCGGCGATCGTCAATGGGGAAGCTGGCGTAGGGCCAGTAGAACACCGGCACGTCCTTGACCTGCAACCGGACGTGCCTGGCGGTGCCAAAGCCCTCGCCCTGATCCAGATGAATGTCCGACGCCACGATAGACCAGTCGTTCTGACCCGGCGCACAGGTGGTGAGTGACCCTTCACTGATCAGCACCTGATCCTCGGCTATCCGCGACAGCCGGCCGGCCGAGCCACGCATCTCCGCGTCATGCAGCAGGAAGGTGGCGGTGTTGACGTCGAATCGCCCGCTGTTCACGTCGTAATCCGCCTGCTTACCAGTCAACAGAAAGGCCTCGCCCCGACTGACCAGTGGCCCGTCAACCGACACCCTGCCGCCCACCTGATCGTAGCGGGCCTCGGAACCGGTTACCGTGAACCGGCCCTGGCGCATCCGCACGTCACCCTGCAGAAAAAGTTCCGAATCCAGCTCGTAGCGGGCGCTCAGGCCACTGGCTTCCAGCGGCTGATCGGCGTCCGGCGTGCCACCGAACAGGGCATCACTGCTGTCTTCATCGACCACCGGCATGGACATCTCCGATGGCAGATAGCCACCGTCGCAGAACGCCGGCAGGGTGCTGCGTACCGACTCCGGCAATTCCGAACGTGGCCGCCAGTCCATCTCGGCGGCGGTGGGCGCGTCCTGCGCGACCACAACAGACGCGGGCCACAAAAACAGTGACAGGGTGACCACAATACCCGTCCGCCACCCGGACACCCGGGGCCGCCTCCGTGGGCACCACAACCGGTTAGCCGGTGACTGCAGGTTCCTTAATGGCGCTGGCACGGTGATCGGGTTCCTGTGGCAATGACTTTCGGGTTCGGAGAATTGAACAGCGGCCTAGTTTACACGGCACCCTCTACCTTGTTAACGGAAACTCGGTACCTTGTTAACGGAAGCCCAGTACCTTATTACCGAAAACGCGGCACCTTATTGACCGAAATGCTGCACCTGGTTGCCGGAAACCCCGGTTTGCTGCGAAACCGATTTACCCTCTCCATGGGGATCTGCTAACTTTCTGTTCTATCAGCCCACACGCAACATTCACTCGCTCAGGATAGCCAGCCGTTCCATGGATACCCGCCTGCAGACACTGACCCAGTGGGTCCGACAGTTTCCCGGCCTTGAACAGGCCGAACCCGCAGCGGTCTCCGGTGACGCCAGCTTCCGGCGTTATTTCCGGGTTACAAACGCGGAGCACAAGCCGTTTATCGTGATGGACGCTCCACCCGCCCATGAGGACTGCCGCCCCTTCGTCGCCATCGCCCGACACTGGCACCATCAGGGCGTGGCCGTGCCGGAGGTGATTGGCGATGACCTGACGCAGGGTTTTTTGCTGCTGGAGGATTTCGGTGATCGGCTGATGCTGGGCGAACTGTCGCCCCGGTCCGCAGAGACGCTCTACCGCGGCGCTCTGACGGAGCTGCTGCACATCCAACAGGTCAATGACACACCGGACTACCCGTTACCGCCCTACGACACCACCTTGCTGGATCGGGAAATGGCGCTGTTTCCGGACTGGCTGTTGACCAGAAAACTGGGGCTGACGTTGTCCAACGGCGAGCAGGCCATGCTGGACACCGCGTTCGCGTATCTGCGCGAGAGCGCCCTGGCACAACCGGAAGTGACTGTGCATCGGGATTACCATTCACGCAATCTGTTGGTCCGCGACGCCACAGATCGCCCCGGCGTAATCGATTTCCAGGATGCGGTGCGTGGCCCGGTGACCTACGACCTGGTCTCGCTGCTGAAAGACTGTTACATCCACTGGCCGGACGCTGACGTCAGCCGCTGGGTCGAGCAATACCGGCAGATCAGCGCCGAAGCCGGCCTGCACAACGCCGACCCCGACACCTTCCGGCAATGGTTCGAGCTGATGGGCATGCAACGCCACCTGAAAGCGGCGGGCATCTTTGCGCGGCTGTCCCTGCGCGACGACAAAGACGGCTACCTGGCGGACATACCCCGCACGGTTCGCTACCTGATTGAAGCCAGTGGCCGGCAGGGTGCGCTGCGGCACCTGCACGAATGGTTGTCAGACACGGTGATGCCGGAAATCGAGCGACTGATCGGCCCGGCACCCGGGCCGGCAACCCGGCGCGACGCCTCGTGAAAGCGATGATTCTGGCTGCCGGCAAAGGTGAGCGCATGCGCCCGCTCACACTCACCACGCCGAAACCGTTGCTGGAGGCCGGCGGCAAGCCCCTGATTGCTCACCACCTGGAGCGCCTGCGGCAGGCCGGCATCACGCATGTGGTCATCAACCATGCCTGGCTCGGCGAGCAGATCGAGCGGGCCCTCGGGGATGGCACCGACTATGGCCTGCACATCGAGTATTCCCCGGAAGGCACGCCACTGGAAACCGCCGGTGGCATTCTCAAGGCCCTGCCCCGGTTGACGGACGCGCAGGATGACTGGTTTCTGGTCATCAACGGTGACGTCTGGTGCGATCTCGATCTGGCCGAGCTGACACCGCCGGAGGCGGCCGACGCGCTGCTGGTGCTGACCCGCAACCCCGATCACAACCCGACGGGCGACTTCCACCTCGGCGACGACGGCCTGGTCGCCGCCGAAGGCCCGCACAAACTGACCTTCAGTGGCATCAGCCTGCTACACCGCCGGCTGTTCGACGGCCACCCGCCCGGCCACGGCAAACTGGCACCCATCCTGCGCGCAGCCATGGCCCGCCACCGGGTCAGGGGCGTGGAACATCGCGGCCACTGGATGGACATCGGCACACCGCAGCGCTTGCAGCAACTGGATCAGTGGTTGCGCGGAGGCCGGGGCTGAACCGATGGCAACCAGAAACCGCGACACCACATTGCCGGCCCGCATCGAGGCCGAGTTTTCCGACCTGCTGCAGGAACTGAGCGCCTGCGGCCACCAGGCCAACGAACTGATTCTGCGCACCAGCCTGCCCCACTGGTGCCGCCGCAGCCTGTTCTTCTTCCTGGGTTACATTGCCAAATCGGAAGGCCGGGTGACCGAGGCCGACATCGGGTTTGCCGAAGCCATGATGAAAGCCCTCAAGCTGTCGATGCGCCAGCGCCGCAAGGCCATCCACTGGTTCCAGAAGGGCAAGAATACCGAGAACATGCCGACCCTGAAGGCCCTGGGCCTGAAACTGACCCACTACCTCTGGCCGTCTCCGGCCCTGCGCGTCGCCATCTGCCTGTGCCACGCCGCCCAGCTCCAGGGCCGGCCCGCAAAGCCCCGGCGCTATCGTTGTGAGGACGCCATCGACCAGATCGGCCTGCCGATCCGTGTCAGTGATGACATACTGGAAAGCTATGCTTCCAAGGTGTGGATCACCCAACCGGAAAGCCGGCCGCCACCCAGCAGTTACGAGCAGGCCTGCCAGCTGCTTGGGGTAACCCGACGCGAATCCTTTGATGCGATCAAGCGGGCTTACCGCAAGAAAGTGTCAGAATCGCATCCGGACAAGCTGGCGCAGCAAACCCTCAACGCCGCGGAGCGTGCCCGCGCCAAGGACCGCCTGCTGCGCTACCAGCAGGCGTGGGAACTGATCAAGCGCCACCACACCTGAGACCGCCCCGGGCAAGCCTACTCTGAGGTTAGCCATGACCGGATGCGTCCGGCCAGGGCATCCGCGTCGCGGGCCCCGGCCGGTGACTGAATCGCAACCGGCTGTGCCCGATAGCCATCCATCCCGGCCTTCTTCAGCCGGACCGCCCACGTTCGGGCGGTTGTGCGTGCGGCTTCCTCACGGGCACCGTACAGATGAAGCAGCGCCAGGGAGTCCGCCCCGGCCAGCAGGTCGATCAGCCCGGGCTCATCGCGGGGATAGAACCGCGGCGTCACCCACACCTGCTCGCCAGCATTGCCCTCACGGGCATAGCGCGCCAGATGGATCGCCGCGGCACCGACACCCACCAGCACCACGCGATCGTACCCACGTTCCCCCAGGTTCGCCGACGCCGCCGCCAGCATTGCCTGCACCCGCTCCCGGTAACGGCTCTCCAGATCCTCCCGCTCACCGTCATCCATCACATCGATCATCACGGACTCCGCACCCTCAGCGGCATCCTGCTCAGCCGACGCCTCAGCCAGGTCAGCATTGGCCATCCTCCAGGCCTGCTGAAGTTCGTAAGACGGTGCCTCCAGACCCAGCGTCATCACAGCCCAGCCGCGGGAGGAGAGCCGCCGGCCCAGCCCCGCCAGCAGTTCGGACGCCGCCGAATGGCCTTCGTCCGCCAGCATCAACAGGGCGCCCTCGACCGGCAGACGCTGCTCGGGCTCGAACAGTGCCAGCGCTGTATCATCGCCCTCCAGATCCAGCCAGACCGCATCATCCGGACGCTGGGCGGCAATCACCGCCGAGCCCAGACCGGAGGAGATCATGACCCGCTGCCGCTCAGACGGCGGCGCTTCCCCGGTGTGCTCGTCCTGCGCCAGCACCACGCCGCCAGCGCCCCAGGTCACCGTCACCCACACCAGAATCCCTAACGTCTTTCTGCACCAATTGCTCACAGGCTCTCACTCTTTCAATGCGAAAAACCATCGCCAAACTGTTACACTTGCAGCCTACCGGATTTGTGCAGCCCACGCCGCCCAGCACACCATTTTTAACGTATTTGACACTGTATCCGAGAATGCACCAGAGCACGCATTACAGCGTTCACCAGAGAGAGCCGTCATGAACCCGTACCTGATCGCACCATCCATCCTGTCCGCCGACTTTGCCCGCCTGGGCGAGGAAGTCGATAACGTGCTGGCTGCCGGCGCCGATGTTGTACATTTTGATGTCATGGACAATCACTACGTGCCCAACCTCACCATCGGGCCCATGGTGTGTGAGGCGCTGCGCAAGCACGGCGTCACCGCGCCCATCGATGTGCACCTGATGGTCTCCCCGGTGGACGACCTGATCCGCATGTTCATCGACGCCGGTGCCAGCTACATCACCTTCCATCCGGAAGCGTCCAACCACATCGACCGTTCGCTGCAACTGATCCGTGAAGGTGGTTGCCAGGCCGGCCTGGTGTTCAACCCGGCCACACCGCTGCATTACATGGACCATGTCATGGACAAACTCGACATGGTGCTGCTGATGTCGGTAAACCCGGGCTTCGGCGGCCAGAAGTTCATTCCCGGCACCCTCGACAAGCTGCGGGAAGCGCGCAAGCGCATTGACGCCAGCAACTACAACATCCGCCTGGAAATCGACGGCGGCGTCAAAACCGACAACATCCGCGAAATTTCCGAGGCCGGCGCCGACACCTTCGTGGCCGGCTCCGCCATCTTCAACACCGACGACTACAAGGCCACCATCGACGCCATGCGCGACGAGCTGGAACAGGCCCGCAAGGTCATCAGCCAATGAGTCTGGCGGGCCTGTTCAGTGCGCGCTGGCCCGGCGTCGCCCTGTTCGATCTTGATGGCACCCTGGTGGACAGCGCACCGGATCTGGCCGCGGCCATCGACCAGATGCTGGAGCACCTGGGCCGCACTCCCGCCGGGATTGACCGGGTAAGGCAGTGGGTCGGCAATGGCGCCAGCGTTCTGGTACGCCGGGCGCTGGCCGGGCAGGTGGACTGGGAGCCGGCGCGACCGAAAGACGACGCCCTGTTCAGGGACGCCCTGGCGATCTTCTATCACGCTTACGGCTCCCTTAACGGACAGCACTCGGTAGTCTACGCCGGTGTCGAGGCCTGCCTTACGCACCTGAAGAGTCAGGGTTGCCGGCTGGGCGTCGTCACCAACAAGCCGGCACAGTTCGTGGCGCCACTGCTGGAGCAGATGGGCCTGGATCACTGGTTCGAGTTGAGCGTGGGTGGTGATACCCTGCCGGTCAAGAAGCCGGACCCGGCACCCCTGCTTCATGCCATGGAATCGCTGGGCGGAACCCGGGGCACCACGGTGATGGTGGGTGACTCGGCGGCCGACATCAACGCGGCCCTGGCCGCCGGCATACCCTGCGTGGCGGTTCGTTACGGCTACAACTACGGCCCCGCCGTGGATACCCTCGGCGCCGACGCGGTTGTTGATTCGCTGGCCGAGCTTTTGTAATCTCACAAGGAACAGACATTGAGCCTTTCTTTACGGGAGATTCCTGCCGTGCAGGGACTGAATCTGATCACAGCGCGAGGCATTCTGACCACCCGCGCAACACGATGGTGGCGATGGCGCGCCGGCTGAGCAGGCCCGGCGGCTGACGGACCCGCGTCCGTCGAGACCGCAGCACCTGATGAGAGCCCACGGCTTTCGTCCACAACGCAGATCAGATTTCAGGAAACCGTACCATGACACCCGAGCAATTCGCCGAGCTTGCCAGCGCCGGCTTTAACCGCATCCCCGTGTACCGCGAGGTGCTGGCCGACCTCGACACGCCCTTGAGCACCTACCTCAAACTGGCCAGTGGGCCATACTCCTACCTGTTCGAGTCCGTGCAGGGCGGGGAGAAATGGGGCCGTTATTCCATCATCGGCCTGCCCAGTCACGAGGTGCTGAAGGTGTTTGATCACCGGGTGGAGATCAGCCGCGGCGGTGAGCTGGTAGAGGCCGAGGACGTGGACGACCCGCTGGCCTTTGTGGAGGCCTACCAGAAACGCTTTCACGCCCCGGATCTCGACGAGCTGCCCCGCTTCAACGGCGGCCTGGTTGGTTACTTCGGATACGACACCGTGCGCTACATCGAGAAGCGCCTGCGCAAGAGCTGCCCACCGGACCGCATCGGCACCCCGGACATATTGCTGATGGTGTCCAACGAGATCGTGGTGTTCGATAACCTGCGGGGCAAGCTGCATCTGATTGTGCATGCCGATCCCGCCGTGGACGGCGCCTTTAAGCAGGCCCAGGCCCGCCTTGATGAGCTGGAAAACCGCCTGCACCGGCAAACCGCCGACGCCCCCCGCACCCCGGAGCACCTGCGCGGCACAACCGTGGACGAGAGCGACTTCATTTCCGGCTTCAGCCAGGACAGGTTCGAAGCCGCGGTGGACAAGATCAAGGGCTACGTGCTCGACGGTGACGTGATGCAGACCGTCATCTCCCAGCGCATGTCGATCCCGTTCGAGGCACCGCCACTGAACCTGTACCGCTCGTTGCGGGTGCTGAACCCGTCGCCGTACATGTACTTCCTCGACCTGGAAGACTTCCACATCGTGGGCTCGTCGCCGGAAATCCTGGCGCGGGTGGAAGACGAGGAAGTCACCGTGCGACCCATCGCCGGCACCCGCAAGCGCGGCGCCACCGATGCCGAGGACAAGGCACTGGAAGCCGAACTGCTGGCCGACCCGAAAGAGATTGCCGAACACCTGATGCTGATCGACCTGGGCCGCAACGACGCCGGCCGGGTCTCCGAGACCGGCACCGTGAAGCTGACCGACAAGATGATCGTGGAGCGCTATTCCCACGTGATGCACATTGTCTCCAACGTCACCGGCCGGCTGAAAGACAACACCAGCTGCCTCGATGTGCTGCGCGCTACCCTGCCCGCCGGCACTCTGAGCGGCGCGCCCAAGATCCGCGCCATGGAAATCATCGACGAGCTGGAACCGGTCAAGCGGGGGGTGTACGGCGGCGCCGTGGGCTATCTGTCGTTCAACGGCAACATGGACACCGCCATTGCCATCCGCACCGCGGTGATCAAGGACAACACCCTGCACATCCAGGCCGGTGCCGGCGTGGTGGCCGATTCCGTGCCCCGCCTCGAGTGGAAGGAAACCATGAACAAGGGCCGCGCGATTTTCCGTGCGGTGGCCATGACCTACAACGATTTCGACCACTGAGGCGGAGGAAAAGATTATGTTGCTGATGATCGATAACTACGATTCCTTCACCTACAACGTGGTGCAGTATCTGGCAGAACTGGGGGCGGACGTGCAGGTATACCGCAACGATGAAATCACCGTGGCAGAAATCGAAGCCCTGAAGCCGGAACGACTGGTGATTTCCCCCGGCCCCTGCACGCCCAATGAAGCCGGCATTTCCATGGACGCCATCCGCCACTTCGCCGGCAAGCTGCCGATTCTGGGCATCTGTCTGGGCCACCAGGCCATCGGCCAGGTCTACGGCGGCGACATCATCCGCGCCGGGCGGGTGATGCACGGCAAGGTGTCGCCGGTGTTCCACGAGGACACCGGCGTGTTCCGCGGCCTCAGCAACCCGCTGCAGGCCACCCGTTACCACAGCCTGGTGATCGACAAGGCCACCCTGCCCGACTGCCTGGAAGTGACCGCCTGGACCCGCAACGATGACGGCTCGGTGGAAGAAATCATGGGCGTTCGTCACAAGACGTTGCCCATTGAGGGAGTTCAGTTTCATCCTGAATCCATCATGACTGAGCAGGGGCATGAGCTTTTGCGGAACTTTCTTCGGAGCTAGTTTTGTTTTTTGGCCTTGGGGTAATGGTTCTTAGCCCGGGCAGGCTGTCCAGAGTGTTCTTCGCTCAAAGCTGGAACAACAGAAAAGGCCTGGACGAGCTGAACATTGGATAAGCCCTCACCCGGACTGCGGGGTCGGTGGCAGGAAGAGCCGCTTCGCAAAACGTGCGGAGCCAGGGATGGCGGAGCCCGAGCCGCACAGGGATGTCTTGAGGCGCTTTTGCGAAGCGGCTCTTCCTGCCATCGGCCATACTCCTGAGTCAGAGGGCAAACCCAAGTCACAATGCCAGCACAGCAACAGGTCCTACACCAGACAGGAACTTGCTAAGCTAGCAGGAAGCACAAAAATCAGATCGACCCAAGAGGCGCACAAATGGACATGAAAGAAGCTCTCAACCGCATTGCGTCCAACCTGGACCTGACCCGGGAGGAAATGAAGGACGTGATGCGCATCGTCATGAACGGCGAGGCCACGGACGCCCAGATCGGCGCGTTTCTGATGGGGTTGCGCCTGAAAAGCGAAACCATTGATGAAATCACCGGCGCGACTGAGGTCATGCGCGAGCTGGCGACCGGGGTCACCGTCAACGCCGAGCCGCTGGTGGACATCGTCGGTACCGGCGGCGACGGCGCCAATCTGTTCAATGTGTCTTCCGCCGCTTCGTTTGTGGTGGCGGCCGCCGGCGGCTTCGTGGCCAAGCACGGCAATCGCGGCGTGTCCTCGAAAAGCGGCAGCGCTGATCTGATCGAGAAAGCCGGCATCAACCTCAACATGAAGCCGGAAGAAGTGGCCCGCTGCGTGGAGCAGATCGGTGTCGGTTTCATGTTCGCCCCGGCCCATCATGGCGCTATGAAGCACGCCATCGGCCCCCGCAAGGAGCTCGGCTGCCGCACCATCTTCAATATCCTCGGCCCGATGACCAATCCGGCCGGCGTGAAACGCCAGTTGATCGGCGTGTTCACCCGGGAGCTGTGCCGGCCCATGGCGGAGGTGCTGCAACGGCTGGGCGCGGAGCACATCATGGTGGTGCATTCCAAAGACGGTCTGGACGAGATCAGTCTGGCCAGCGCCACCCACGTGGCGGAGCTGAAAGACGGCACGATCACCGAGTACGACATCACGCCTGAGGATCTCGGCATCAAGAGTCAGACGCTGGTCGGCCTGGCGGTGGATTCTTCCGAGGAATCGCTGAAGCTGATCCGTGCCGCCTTCGGCCGCGGTCACGATGAGATGGCTGAGAAGGCCCGTGATCTGATTGCCCTCAACGCTGGCGCGGCGATTTATGTGGCCGGGCTGGCGAAGACGGCGAAAGAAGGCGTGGACATGGCACTAGATGCCATGGGCTCCGGACTGGCCGCAGGCAAGATGTCTGAACTGGCTGATTTTTCTCAATGCTTTTAATGCCCTGAAGGCCACTCCAAAGTAGAGGAGCCGTTGGCCAGGGCCCTCCCGAAACCGTGCGGAGCCATGGATGGCGGAGCCCGAGCCGCACAGGGACGTCCCAAGAGGCGTGTTTCGGGAGGGCCCTGGCCAACGGCTCACGCACCAGAGTAAGCAGACGTATGACAAGACAACTGGAAAAAACCCCCACCATTCTGCGGAACATCGTTGCGCGCAAATGGGAAGAGATCGACGAGCGGAAACCCCGGGTGTCGATCGCCGACCTGAAAGCCAAAGCCGGAGATCAACCGCCAGCCAGGGGCTTCGCTGATGCCTTGCGCACGCGTATTGAGGCGAAAACACCGGCGGTCATCGCCGAAATCAAGAAAGCCTCGCCCAGCAAAGGTATCCTCCGTGACCCGTTCGAGCCGGAAGTGATTGCCGAAAGCTACGAACAATGCGGTGCAGCCTGCCTGTCAGTACTCACTGACAAGGACTTTTTCCAGGGCCACGAAGATTACCTCGTTGCGGCCCGCAACGCCTGCAGCCTGCCGGTGATCCGCAAGGACTTCATGGTAGCGCCCTATCAGGTGTACGAAAGCCGAGCCATTGGGGCGGACTGCATTCTGCTGATCGCCGCCTGTCTGACGCGGAACCAGATGCAGGAACTGGAAGGTATCGCCCACGAAATTGGTCTGGACGTGTTGGTGGAAGTGCACGATGGCGAGGAGCTGGACGATGCGCTCACGCTGAAGACCCCGCTGGTGGGCATCAACAACCGTAACCTGCACACCTTTGAGGTGTCGCTGGACACCACCTTCGATCTGCACCAGCGGATTTCAGCGGACCGCCTGACGATCACCGAGAGCGGCATCATGACCCGGAGTGACGTGGAGGCCATGACCGATCGGGGCATTTTCGGCTTCCTGGTCGGCGAGTCGTTCATGCGGGCACCCGAGCCCGGCGAGAAATTGCAGGAACTGTTCGGCTGACGAGACCCTCATGGATGTAATGGACGGCAAGGAATCCCCCAATCCGATACTCACCGGCCCCCACTGGCCGGTGTTTTTCCGTTATGCCCTGCCCTCGGTGGCGGGGTTGCTGGCGCTGACCACCGCCAATATTGTTGACGGCATTTTTATCGGCAACTTTGCCGGTGCCGATGCCTTGGCCGCGCTGAATCTGCTGATTCCTTACTTCACCTTTCTGTTCGGCATGGCCCTGGCGCTGGCCATCGGTGGCACGGTGCGGGCGGGCAAATACCTGGGTGAGGGCAAACCCGAGGCGGCGTCGGCAGTCTTCAGCAAGTGCCTGATCGCCACCTTTACCCTGGCCCTGGCGGCCACCGGGCTGTGTCTGCTGTTCCACGAGTCCCTGTATCGCCTGCTCGGTGCCTCACCGGAACTCTACCCGCTGATGTCCGAGTATTTCCTGGTGATTATCTGGGTCATGGTGGTGCAGCTGGTGGCGATGGTGCTGTATTACTTTATCCGTGTGGATGGCCTGCCGGTGCTCGCCACCACCGCCCTGGTGCTGGGGGCCGGCGCCAATATCCTGCTCGATGCCCTGCTGGTCGGTTATCTGGGCTACGGTCTTCAGGGCGCCGCGTTTGCCACCGGCCTGGCCCAGCTGCTGCAACTGGGGGTACTGCTGGTGTACGCGTTCAAGCCCCGGCGCCAGTTGCGGTTCCGGCTGCGCCAGCGGCAATGGCGCGAGGTGGTGAGCGCCTTTACCAACGGGGTGTCAGAGTGGATCAACGAGTTGTCGGTGGGCCTGGTGATGCTGCTGATCAACTGGCTGCTGATGTCCAGCCAGGGGGTGACCGGTGTGGCCGCCTTCACCGTGGTCAATTACCTGATTTTTCTGAGCCTGATGGTGTTTTACGGTATCTCCGACGCCATGCACGTGCTGGTCAGCCACAACCTGGGTGCCGGTAACGCCGTGCGCATCCGCCAGTTCATGGCCTGCGGCGCCACGGTGATCCTCGGGCTGGGGGTCACCCTGGTGCTGCTGGTCTGGCTCCAGGGCTCCGGGCTGATCCGCCTGTTTCTCGATACCACCGAGGACGCCGCCACGGCGCAGCTGGCGGACCGCTTCCTGACCATTCTCTGGCCGCTGTTTCTGATCAACGGGCTGAACGTGTTGCTGTCGGTCTACCTGACCGCCATGCACCAGCCCCTGCCCTCCGCGGTGGTCGCGCTGTCCCGCAGCCTGATACTGCCGGCCCTGCTGCTGGTGCTGATCCATCAGTTTGCGCCCCACTGGCCGCTGCTGGCGGCGTTGCCCATGGCCGAATGGCTGACCTTCGGACTTGCCCTGACCCTGTTCCTGCGTTTCCGTCCCGATCGGTTGATCAGCCGGACACAACCGGCTGTCCAAATGTAAAATTTGTAAAACCGGTTTTAATGCGGATAATTCTCATTTAGCTTTACCCCAAACCATCATCACGGGGTATCTTCATGGGACCGTCGGCCAGAGCCATTGCGGAACACGCCAGTTTCCGCGCGTTTCTGCACTGCTATCTGCAGGAAGTGGACAGCGGGCAGTGGTACCACCCCGCCGACTGGGCCGATGATCCCGCCGGCCACTACCAGGGCAGTCATGTCTGCCTGCTCGCCCTGGACACCCAGCGCGCCAGACTGGCGGTGGATGTGGTGTACTTTTCCATGGCCGGCCGCCACCGCTTTGGTCAGATCCGGCTCTGGAACGCCGGTCGTCTCAGCTGGAGCACGCTGGAACCGGAACGGGCGATGTTCATGCTGGTGCGTGAGCTGTACGCGCTGATTGGCGGCATGGTGCCGGAGTTACGCCGGTCACGGGAGCTGGAGCTGCTGTATCGGCTGGCGGACAGCTATCAGGTGATGGCGCGCTACGTCGGCGTCCGCCGTAGCGACCCCCGCCTGCGTTCGGACCGTTTCATCGACGGCGAGCAGTCCCTGCTGTTCGGCCACACCGCCCACCCCACGCCCAAGAGCCGACAGGGCCTGGCGGAGTGGCAACACGCCAGCTACGCACCGGAACTGGCGGGGCGCTTCCAGCTGCAGTTTTTTTCCGTGCACCGGGATCTGGTGACCCAGGCCGGGCACGGCACCCTCAGCGCCGCGGCCATGGTGGAGGCCATTCTCGAAACCACGATTGCCTGCGGCCGGGGCCAGCTGAAGTTAGCCGAGGATCAGGTTCTGGTACCGGCTCACCCGCTGCAGGCGCAGTGGCTGCTGTGCCAACCTACCGTTATGGCCGCCATCGCCGGTGGCGATATTCAACCTTTGGGCCCGCTGGGGCCATCGTTCTCCGCCACCTCGTCGGTTCGCACGCTGTACTGTGAAGACTGCGACTGGATGTTCAAATTCTCCATTCCGGTCAAGGTCACCAACTCCCTGCGCGTCAACAAACACCACGAGCTCCGCGCCGGGGTGGTCATGGCGCGTTTGATTGAACAGACCGGTTTTCTCGATCATGAGCCCCGCTTCCACATGATCCAGGACCCCGCCTATCTGACGGTGCGCCTGCCGGGGCGGAGCGAGAGCGGTTTCGAAGTCATTCTGCGGGACAACCCGTTCTATCGTGGCCGGGACCGGGGCATCCTGTCGGTGGCCGCCCTGACCCAGGATCCACTCACCAATCACACCTCACGGTTGCGCACCCTGATCGAGGGGCTGGCGCTGAACGAGAGCCGCAGCCTGGCCGCGGTCAGCCGCGACTGGTTCCGCCAGTATCTGAGCTGCGCCATAGAGCCCGCGCTCAGGCTCTATGACGACCACGGCATCGCCCTCGAGGCACACCAACAGAACAGTCTGCTGGACCTGAGCTCGGGCTACCCTTCCCGTTACTACTACCGCGACAACCAGGGTTACTACCTGTCGGAGAGTCGGCGGGAGGAACTCCAGGCGCTCTGCCCGGAGCTGGCGCACACCCCGGAGCTGTTCTATCGGGATGCCATGATCCGTGACCGCTTCTGTTACTACCTGGTGGTCAACCAGCTGTTCTCGGTGATCGCACGGTTTGGTGAGGATGACCTGCTGGCTGAGACCCAGTTGCTGGATCTGCTGCGTCATGCCCTCAGAACCTGGCTGACCCGCTTTCAGGGACCGGCACGGCCGCTGGTGGCGATGCTGCTGAGCGACGCCCGCCTGCCCTACAAGGGCAACCTGCTCACTCGCGTGCACGATGTGGACGAGCTGAACGCAGAGCTGGAAATGGCGGTGTACACCAGCATCCCCAACCCCCTGCACAAGACCCTCGCCGACCGGAGCAAAACCCGGGAGCGCCCGATGACAGGCCCGCACCAACATGACGTCGCCTGAGTCCGTCACCCGCCGGGTGATTCGCCAACTGCTGGAAGCGCTGATGTTTGAGGGGCTGATCCCCTGGCGCTGTACCGATTCGACCTCCGGCTCCTGGCAGTTGCTGCACTTCCGGATGGGCGCGCTCAACGGCGAATGCCTGGGACGAATCCGCGGGTTTGGCCGCGTGCAACTGAACACCGCAAGCCTGGCGCTGACGCTCAGGGGCCTTGCGGTGCCGCCAGACCTGGCCGTGCTCAGCGAACAGTTGCCCGCGACCGAACCACAGCGGACCGCACTGCTCGGGGAGCTGCAGGCCACTGTCAGTAACAGCGCCGTCAGCCCTCCGCACCGGGATCGGCGCGCGCTTGCGGCCGAGGCGCTGGACAGCGCACTGCACGAGGGCCACCCCTACCATCCGTGTTTCAAGGCCCGGAGCGGGTTCAGTCGCGAAGATCAACTGCATTATGGTCCCGAGTTCGGCCGTTGTTTCCGCTTGCACTGGTTGGCGGTTCGCCGCGATCAGTGCCTGGCACACTTGCCGGTGGCCGAAGCGACGTTCTGGCAACGGGAACTGGGCACTGAGACCGCCTACCTGCTGCGGGCGGCGTTCAACCGCGTGGGCGCCAACTGGGACGGCTACTGCGCCCTGCCGGTGCACCCCTGGCAATGGCGGCATCTGAAAACCACCGCGCTGGCCCGCGGCGATGTGCTGCACCTCGGCCCCCTCGGTGACCGCTACCGCGCCAGCCAGTCCCTGCGCTCGCTGTTCAACGCCAGTCGACCGGGGCAAGCCTGCGTCAAGCTCTCCCTCGGCATCGGTAACACCTCATCCCGCCGCCACCTGGAACCCCGTTCGGTGCCTTCCGCACCGGAGATTTCACGCTGGCTGCAAATGGTTGTCGCCGGTGATGACCACTTCGTCAGACCGTATCCTCTGCGCCTGTTGCCGGAGTACGCCAGCCTGATTTACACCGGTCACAGCGGTCAGCCCGCAGAGCAAAGCAGACTGGTCGGCGAGCTGGGCGCCATCTGGCGGCTGGGGATTGATCGCCAGTTGCACACCGGAGAGCGGGCGGTGCCGATGAACGCATTGTCGATGCTGGAGGCGGATGGCCTGCCCTTCATCGATCCGTGGCTGCAGCTCCACGGCGCGATGCCCTGGCTGGAGGCGTTGATCGGCACCCTGGTTCTGCCGGTATGGCACCTGTTGATCGCCCACGGCATCGGTGTCGAGGCTCATGCCCAGAACAGTCTGATCGTGATGCGGGATGGCTGGCCCGTGGCGCTGATGCTGCGGGATTTCCACGACAGCGTGGAGTACGTGGCGGATTTTCTGCCGCCGGGTGCGACAGGCCCCCGCTTTGGCAGCCGCCAGGCGTTCTATGACGACGCCCCGGACGATCGCTACTACCGCATGGGCCAGGTGGAGGCGCTGCGGGAACTGGTGATGGACACGCTGTTCGTGTTCAACCTGAGTGAGCTGGCACTGGTGCTCGAGACCCACTATCAGGTTCCGGAAGCGATGCTCTGGGCGCAGGTCCGCCACTGCCTTGACGGATACGCGCGGCGCCACCCGGAGCTGACTGCCCGACTGGCGCAGGTGGGTCACCAGCGCAACCCCATTGCCACGGAATCCCTGCTTACCCGCAAATTACGCGGGCCGGGCGCCGGAGAATGCCGCCACCCGATTCCCAACGCGCTTGCGGCCCGGCGCGACACCCATTCATTGAGCAACCACTGAGGTTTTTGTGACACCCGACGACACCCTGTTTATTGTGGATAACACCCCTTACTCGCGGGAAGACTGCGAGCGCGCCGTCGCGGCCCTGGCCACCCACCCGCCACTGGCGCAGCCATCCGGGCTGCGACTGGCGGTGTGTCTGAGCGACTGTTTCCAGTGGCTGGCCCTGTGCCTGCACCTCCGGAATCACGGTGGCAGCGTGCTGCCCATACACCCTAGGACGCCGAGGGCCGCCGCCCGCGACCTGGCCGTCAGCACCGGCTGCGACTACCTGCTGCACGGGGATGGCAGCGCGCTCGAGACCTGTCACACCACGACCTCCGCCGGGGACGCCACGCCCGGCGGCGGCGAACTGATCCAGCTCAGCTCCGGCACCACCGGCCACCCCAAAACCATCGCCCGGCGCTGGACCGACATCGACCGGGAGCTCGACAGTTACGTCCGGCAGTTCACCGACGCCGACGGCCTCACGCCCATCGTGGCCTGCCCGGTGACCCATTCCTACGGGCTGATCTGTGGTGTTCTGGCGGGGCTGCGCCGGGGCATGGCGCCGCATATCGTCACCAACCTCAATCCCCGTTTCATCCTCGGGGTGCTGCGTGAATCCCCGGCGCACCTGCTGTACGCCTCGCCCACGCTGGTGGCGCTGCTGGTGCGTATGCTGCCCCCGGAGCAGGCGTTTCATACCGTGATGCTGTCCGGTGCGACCCTGCCGGCACCGCTGCTGGACACCCTGAACCAGCGCAGCCAGCGGGTGTGCCAGCAATACGGTTGCTCGGAGGCGGGTTGTATTGCCCTTACCACTCAGGTGCAACACGCCGGTCTCCTGGGCAAGGTGCTGCCACACCTGACCGTCACCGCCGGCGCCAGCGCCGATGCCCCGGAGGAAATCCGCGTGACCGTGCACCAGGGCGATGCCGGGCCCGACCTGCCGGTGCACACCTGCGATCTGGGCTATCTGGATGCGCAGGGCCAGCTGAATTTCCTGGCACGAATGGACGACACCATCAACGTGGCGGGCATCAACGTGTACCCCGGCGATGTGGAGAATGTGTTCCTGCGCCATCCGGACATCACCGACGCGGTGGCTTACAAGCAGCCGGACCCGTACGCCGGCGAACGGGTCTGCCTGCGTTTCGTGGCAAGCCGTGAACTGGATACCGAGGCACTGCGGCAATGGTGCCGCGACCAGCTGTCGCCCCACCAGGTACCGGTGATCCTCGAACAGGTTGAGCAGATCGCCCGGCTGGCCAACGGCAAGATCCGCCGCCGCCTGCTTACGCCACAGCCCGAAGCGAAAACCCGGCCAGAGGTAGCTCCTGATGCCTGAGTCCAAAGAACTGACTGCGATCGCCACCGTACTGAGACACCACCTGCCCGCAGCACGGGTGGACGCGTTCGCCCCGGACGCACGGCTGAACGAGGACCTGGCTCTGGACTCGATCATGCTGCTGGAACTGCTGGTGCACCTGGAGCTCGAGCATCGCCTTTGCATCCCCGAGGAGGCCCTGCTGGCCAGTGAGCTGGCCACCGTTGCCAACCTGCAACAGCTGCTGCAACCCATGGATACGGAGACCGCCTGATGATCAAGGTTCACTGCTTTGTCAGCTGCGTGTGCGAGATCATCAAACGCACACCCGGGGTCGATCACCGGCCCTTCTACTTCGGCGTCTGGGACGCGGATTTTTCAGTAGACGACCAGTACCGGCTGTCTTACCACTCCCCACACACCCGCCACGAAGGATTCCGTGACTGGTACCGGCTGCTTTACGGCATCACCATCGAGGAGTGGTATGACGCCGGAGCAGACAAAGAGGCCAACCTCACCCAGCTGGTGGAACTGGTGGAAAACCGCACGGAGCAACAGCATGTGATGGTGATGCTCGACCTGTACCGGTTGCCGGAACGGGAGAACAAGTTTCACCAGAACCCCTTCCCCCACTACGTCATGCTGGAGACCACCGACAACCCGGCGGAATGGTTCATGTCAGACCCGGATTTCCGCTGGCAGGGCGTTCTGCCGCGAGACCGCATTCTCGACGCGGTGCGCTCACCAGCCGCCGCCGGCGGCTTCGTATTCGATGGTCTGGATGTCCGTCACAGCCCCCGGGAAACCGTCGCGGCCTATTTCCTGCGGTGCATGAAACGGGGTCACAATCCGTTCACCGAGGCGCTGCGGACCATCTTCCGCGCCCATCTCGGCGCCACCGCGACACAGCCTCTGGCAGACCTGCCCCAGGCCTTCCGGGAAATTCCGGTGATGGCGATTCGCAAGTACGCTTATGAGCACGCTTTTGCCTGGCTGCTGGAAGATCAGGGCCATCAGGCCGAGGGGGATGACTGGTTCGAAGGTTGGTGCGAAGAGATCGACCGGCTGGTGAAAACCTACACCCAAGTGCAGTATCGGGCCATGAAACTGGCGATGACGGGCAACCTCGCACTGGCTGGCGCCGTTGATGCCCTGCTGGACGAACAGGACAGCCGCGAATACCGCATCAAGGAGGCACTGGGTGACCTTTTCGAGCAATGGTGGCAGGCACAGCCCGCAGACAACCCGCTGCCGCAAACCACCGGAGCGTCGGTCCCGGCCACGGAGCCAATGCCATGATGCCGTTACACCTGTGCACCATTTCGTTCCGCCACCACCTGACTTCCCTGCCGGAACTGGCCCGCTGGGCCCGCCACACCGGATTCGACGGCATCGAGCTCTGGGGCGTGCATGCCCGTCACCTGCAGGATCAGCCCGGTTATGATCGTGCCTGGATTCGCGCCCAGGGGCTGACCATTCCCATGGTGAGCGACTACCTGCCGCTGGAGGGCTGCCGCGCGGATGCCCTGGCCCGCACCCGCCAGCTCTGCGCCATCGCCCGACACTGGGGCGCCGGCAAGGTACGGACGTTTGCCGGCCATCAGGCCAGTGCTGCCCTGAACGCCGCGGATCGATCGGCGCTTGCTTACCGCTTGCGCCAGTTAGCAGGCTGCGTGGCAAACGAAGGCCTCGAACTGATCGTTGAAACCCACCCCGGCACCCTGGCGGACACCCTCGGGGCCACCATCGACCTGGTGACGGCGGTGGACCACCCTGCGCTGGGACTGAATTTCGATGTGCTGCATGTGTGGGAGTCGGGGGCCGATCCACTGGACGCCCTGCATCAGCTCTGGCCCTGGGTGCGTCACTTCCATTTCAAGAATATCCAGAAGCGCAGTCAGTTGCCGGTGTTTGCACCGGCCAACGTCTACTCCCCGGCGGGCTGCCGCCAGGGCATGGTGCCGGTGCTTGAGGGCGCCTGCGATTACCGCCCGCTGCTGGCCTTCCTGGCACAGCAGACGGAGGCCAGCGGTCTCGATGCCTCGCTGGAGTGGTTCGGGCCGGACTGCCAGCAGGTGCTGCACAGCGACCTGATGCGGTTGCGGCGGGAGCTGACCAACACTGCGGACAAAACGACGGGCAGAACTCAGGCCCCGCTGGCCTGCCACGGCACCTGAGTCACCTGCCCGCGGGCAAATCGCACCAGGTGTGAAGCCACCACCTCGCCCAGTTCATCCAGCTCCTCACGGGAGGGAGACTGACAGACCAGTGTCAGCGTTTCTCCCTCCGCAGCCAACCGGCATTCGCCGATGGAAAACGTAAGGTGACCTTTGTCGGCGCTCCAATGGGCGTCAATCTTGTGGCTGAAATGTTTGCACAGCCGGTTGATCAACAGGCCGGGTTCGGGGGTGGCGACAGTAGCGCTCATTTCCTGCATGGTTTGGTCTCCTGAAAAGCTCTGGATTGCAATGGCCGGCAACGACGCTCACGGCGCCAGAGGCCGGTCCGCCAAGACAATGGGGTGGCCGCGGGAACAGCGTTCGATGCGCGCCTCGATGCCGTAGGTGCGGGCCAGTAATCCCGGCGTCAGCGTCTCTTGCGGCGTGCCGAGACAGGCGTGCCCGCCGGGTGACAGCACCAGCACCTGGTCGCAGAAACGCAACGCCAGATTCAGATCGTGACTGGCCACCAGGGCAATGGCGCCCCGTTGCGATGTCGCGGCATGAACCGCGTTAAGAACGTTCAGCTGCCAGTGCAGATCGAGGGCGCTGGTGGGCTCATCCAGCAGCATCAGACCCGGCTGGCGCACCAGCACCTGCGCCAGCCCGACCATCTGGCGCTGACCACCGGACATCTCCGCCAGGCTCTGCAACGCAAGATCACGAATGCCCAGGGTGGCGAACACGGTCTCGATGGCCTGCTCGGTCTGCTCGCGGGGCCAGTCCGCTCGCGCCGCGCGGCAGGCGCTGAACACGGTCTCGTAGGCCACCAGCGGAATGGCCTGGGGCAGAGTCTGGGGCAGGTAGCCGATGTCACGGACCCGCCGTGCGCCGCTCAGGCCGGTCAACTCCTCGCCATCCAGCGTGAGCGCCCCGGCTACCGGCAGTAGGCCGGCAATGGACTTCAACAAGGTGGATTTGCCCACGGCGTTGGGGCCCACCACTGCCACCAGCGACCCCGGGCGGATCGGCGCCAGGGACAGATCACGAAAGACCGGGCGGCGGCGGTAGCCGGCGGTGATGTGACTCAGTTGCAGGCTCACAGCGCTGCCCTCCGGCTGCGGCCAATGATCAGCGCCATGAACATCGGAATGCCCACCAGCGCGGTGACGATTCCCACCGGCAGCACCACGCCCGGCACCAGCAATTTGCTGCAGATCGACGACAGTGACAGCAGCACGGCGCCCGCCAGGGCACTGCCCGGCAACAGAAAGCGGTGATCTTCCCCCAGCAGCAGGCGCGCGATGTGGGGCGCCACCAGCCCGATGAAGCCGATCTCCCCCACAAAGGCCATGGCCGCGGCGGTGAGCAGACTGACCCGCATCAGCACCACCAGCCGCAGACGCTCGACCCGAATGCCCAGGCTGCGGGCCTGGTCCTCGCCACTGCGCAGCAGGGTCATGGCCCAGGCGTTTCGCAGCGAGAAGGGCAGGCACAGCGCCAGGATCAGTGCCACGATCATCACCTTGTCAGTGGTTGCCCGGGCGAGACTGCCCATGGTCCAGAACACGATCTGCTGCAGTGACTCGGCATCCGCAACAAACTGGATCAGTCCCACCACCGCATTGATACCGAACAACAAGGCAATACCGAACAGCACCACCGAATGCACGGAGGCCCCGAGGGTCCGGGACAGCAGCAGGATCAGCAGCGACGCCAAGGCGGCAAACACGAACGCCGACAGCGGCAGCAGTATATGGGCCGCCAAACCGAACAGGGAGACATTGAAGACAATCACCAAGGAGGCACCGAGGGTCGCCGCTGCCCCGACCCCGAGGGTGAACGGACTGGCCAGGGGGTTGTTCAGCACCGTCTGCATCTCAGCCCCGGCCAGCCCCAGACAGGCCCCCACCACCACCGCCATCAGCGCATAGGGCAGGCGTATGTCCTCGATGATGACGCGGGTGCCGGCGTCCAGCGCCTGTGGGTTCAGCACGCCATGGAAGACGTCGGCCAGGCCCAGCATCGACGGGCCGGTGGCGATATCCGCCAGCAACGCCACCACCGTGGCCAGCGCCAGCCCTCCCAGACAGATCACACGGCGCAGCACAAAACGGCGGTACTGGCCTGCCAGGTCGCCGCCACGGGAGGTCACCGGCGGGCAGGATTCCGCACTGGCGCTACCCGGGGTCATGGCGCCGGCTCCGCCAGCTCGACCCAGTAGGTGCCGTCCAGTTCCACCGGCTGGAAGCGGCGATAAAAGGTCTCCAGTGTCTGCTGCGGGTCCAGATCCGCGAGCGGCTGCGGATGGAACCAGCGCGCCAGCGCCTGCACCGCCACTACGTTCAGCGGTGTGTTGTAGAAATGGTGCCAGATGGCAAAGGCGCGCCGCTCCTCAATCGCAGCCAGCGCCCGCAGCCCCGGGCGATCGGTGGCCCGGGCCAGGGAATGGCGCGCGGTAGAGCTTTCCACACCGGCACCCAGCATCACGTAGGGCTGCTTGCTGTCGCTTTCAGCGTAGCGCGGGGAGCCGATCGCGGTGGCCAGGTAAATGTCGGGCTGATCGGTCAGCAGGTATTCAAGATTGAGCACACCGCTGACGCCCGGAATCCGCTCGGCCGCCACGTTGCGGCCGCCCGCGGCTTCGATAAACCGCCCCATCATGCCGTGCACCATGGTCTCGCAGCAGGTGTCGTGCAGCCCCACCCGGCTGTGCAGGAACACCTTCGGCCACTGCCGCCGGGGAATGCCGGACACCGCGTTCGTCACTCTCGCCAACTCGTTGCGATAGAAAGTATTGAACGCCTCCGCCTCGCCGGTTCGACCCAGCACCTGACCCAGCAACGCCATGCTTTTCGGTGTGTTCGTCAGCGGGTCCTGGCGGAAATCAATGAACACCACGGCAACCCCGGCCCGCTCCAGGCTGTCGATCAGCTCACGGTTGCGGGCGGCCGGGCCATGACCTTCCAGGCTGAAGATCGCCAGATCGGCATCCATGGCCACAACGGTCTCGAGGCTGAAGCTGTCGGCGGAGGTGTGGCCGACCCGCGGCACCTCGGCTATGGCCGGAAACCGCTCCCGGTATTGCCGGTAGCCGGCGGGGTCGGTCTGCTCGAAATCCGGCAGCATGCCCGCCAGCCGCTCCACCACGGCATCGCCGTCGAGGATCGCCAGCGCCGGGATGTACCGGCTTTCGCCCAGCACGATGCGCTCTACCCGATCCGGGAGGAGAACAGTGCGCCCGGCCAGATCGGTGACGGTCCGACCAGCGTCTGCCAGCCCGGCCTGCAGCAACAGCAAGCCGCCCAACAGGGCGGCCTTAATCGGTTTCATCGGCATTGCAGACCTCAGAACCGCATGGCCAGACCCACCCGGACATCCCGGCCAGGTTCCGGCATACCGACGATGCCCTCGTAATCCGGCAGGTGCTGGTAATCGGCGTTGCTGGCATGGTCGAGATACTGCTTGTCACCGACGTTCTTCACGGTCACGGTCAGGCGCAGGTCGTCATCGCCGGTGGGCAGCCAGTGCACGAACAGATCGTGGACACCGTACCCGGGTTTGTCGATCTCACCCACCGAGGTCTCCAGATCGTCAATGCCCTGCACAAACCGGCCCTGCCAGCCGAACTCCAGATTGCGGTCCCAGCGATAGGCCAGATCCGCAACCCAGGTGTCGCCGATGGTGTTACCCAGACCGTTGAATTCGTAGACCGTCAGCGGCTCGCCGTCGATCTCGGCGTCGTTCTGGTGAAAGCTCAGGCCGGCACTAAGACGCTGCCACTCATAGCCGGTGGAGATCAGGAAACCCTCGGATTCCAGGTCGCCCACGTTCTCGTAACGGATCGGGCCGAACAGCGGGTCGGCAATGGCGTTGTCGATGCGCGAGCGATACACCTCGCCGGACAGGAAGAAATTGCGGTAGGTGTAGTCAAAGCCGATCTCGGTGTTGCGGGCTTCTTCCGCCTCCAGATCCGGATCGTTGCTGGAGCCTTCCAGCTTGAAGGCGCCGTGGGTGGTCGGGCCGCGGAAAGCTTCGGCGTAACCGGCCTTCAGCACCAGGCCGTCCAGGGCTTCCCAGCTCACATTGGCGTTGGGGCTGACGCCCTCTTCCTCGAAGCGCTGATCGCTGTTGTCGTCCAGCTGGTAGCGGTCGTAACGTACACCGGCACTGAGCAGCAGATTGCGGGTCACGTCCCAGTCGTTCTGCAGATAGACGCCGGTCACGTCTGCGGTTTCCTCTTCGGCGCGGCGGTCATCGGCGTACCCTGCGTTGACCTTGTCCTCGCGGTAATCCACGCCGTAGGTCACCGCCACATCACCAAGCCGGCTGGTGTTGTGGAGATCACCACCGATGCTGCGGGTGAATCCGAAGTAGCGACCCCAACGATCCTCCACGTTCTGTTCGATATCACTCTCGCTGTGGTACACGGTGGCACCCAAGTCCAGCAGGGGCCTGTCGGACGGGCGGATGCCGTAGTTAAGGGTGGTGGTGTCACGACGGCCGTCCAGGTCATACAGCGCGTTGAAGCCGCTGACGATCCACTGCGGGCGCTGGGGGCGCTCGCCTTCGTCCTTGCGGACTTCGTGGCTGAGCTTCAGGGTCTGGTCTCCCGGCAACTGACCCACCAGCTTGGCGAAGCCCAGTTGCTGGCGCGCCTCGGTACCGGCAACGTCATTGCCGTCGCCATCTTCAAACCGCTCGTGGTCACTCTGGGTGAGGGTCACCAGCGCAGTCCAGCGGTCCGTCAGGCGGCCGAACAGCGTGGAACTGCCCTTGTAACCGTCGGTGTTGCTGAAAGCACCCAGCTTGACCAACGCGCCGGCCTGTTCACCGGGCCGCAACAGGTCTTCCGGGTCCTTGGTCACGAAACGGATGGCGCCGCCCAGCGCCCCCGGACCCGAGGTGGCCCGGCCGGCACCGGTCTGCACTTCCAGCTGCTTGAGCAGTTCCGGCTCAATGGCAAGCCGACCGGTGTGGTGAAACAGACTGCCACCCTGGCCGGCACCATCAATGGATACGTTGAGCAGCGGATCTTCAAACCCGCGGACATAGACTTTCTGGGCAATGCCCAGGGAGCCGCCCACCGATACCTCCGGCTGCCCGGCAAAAACGTCTTCCAGGTCATCGGCCTGGTAATTCTCCAGAGTCTGATCGGTGACCACCGTGTCAGTGCCGGCGGCCTCACGCTCTGCGGTGACCTGAATCGGCTCGAGCGAGCGGGTGTCAGTCTGGGCAAACGCCATCGGGCTTGCGGCCAGCGATGCCACAGCGACAAAGAGGGCGTTGCGTTGCTTCCATCGGGGGGTCTGATTGTTCACGTGCGCTCCGTAGTTTACTGCAAATGATTCCTATTTGGTGCGCATTCTCATTTAGCAAGTGAACAAAGTGAAACACTTTTACATTTGTTACATACCCCGCAGGACTGGCGTCAGTCAGGACGGCAGCGGGGCACCCACAGGGTCATGCGCAGGCCACCGCCGGCCAGATTCTCGGCCCGCACCCAACCCCCGATCGCACTGACCTGACGGTGCGCCAGGGCCAGCCCCAGGCCGTGGCCGGCGGGCTGGCGGGCCTGACCTTCAGCGCTGCGGAAGAAGGGTTTGAAGATCCGTTCCAGCTGGCATTCCGGCACACCCGGCCCCTGGTCATCCATGGTCAGGCAAAAACCCTCGGTGTCCCGTTGCAGCGAGACCACCACCCGCCCGCCCGTGGGGGTGTACTTGCAGGCATTGCGCAGAATGTTCTCCAGTGCCTGGGACAACGCCCGGTGACTGCTGTCATTGACCTCGGCCTGGTCCGGAAGCCGCGTGATGATCTTATGGTCCGGGTATTCATAGCGCAGATCACTGACAATGCTGTCGAGCAGGCCGGTCAGGTCGAGGCTGTCTTCATTCAGTCTGGGCTTCTCGTTTTCCAGCCAGGCCAGAGTCAGGGTGTCCTCCACCAGGCTGCGCATGGCCTCGCAGTCGCTGCGGATGCGGGGCACGAAATGGTGCCGGTCCACGCCCTCCTCCATGCAGCTGACGGCCATGTCGATGCGGGTCAGCGGCGTGCGCAGCTCATGGGACAACTCGGCGATGAGCCGGCGCTGGGTCAGAATCAGCTCCCCCGTGCGCTCCGCCATCTGATCAAAGGTATCCGCCAGCGCGGTCAGCTCGTCGTTCCGCGAGCCCATCAGCGCCCGCACCCGAACCCCGTGGTTGCCATCGCTGAACTGACGGGTGGCGGCTTCCAGCTGGCGCAGGGGCGCCATCAGATGGCGGTAGATCACCACGCACAGCAGCACCAGAACGGCCAGCGGCAGCGCCACCTTGAGCATCAGCCTGGCCCCGGGCAGATAGGCCCCGGGCCGCATGCGCTGGGGAAGGGTTACCAGAAAGTGGGTATGACCATCGGCGAAGGTCATATCCATGATGGGGTTTTCCTCGAAGTAGAGGTGGATCTTCCACTCAACATTTCGCCCCAGCCGGAAGCCTTGCTGAAACTGCTCTGACAGGGCGGAGCCCGCCAGCGGACGGACCTCGGACGTCACCACCGCCGCCCAGGTCTTCTCCCGCGCCTGCAACTCCCTGAGCCACTCTGCCAGTGCCGCGTCGTTGCCCGACTGGTAAAGCCGCTCGGCAGTGCGGCCCCAGGCCTTGAGGGTTTGCTGGTGAGGCTCGGCGATAAAGCTCATCTGCTGCTCGGTTTCGGTGCCGAGAAAGGAAAGGGTCCAGAACAGCGCCAGGGTGCCCAACGCCAGGGTGCCGCACAGTTTCCAGAACAACCGCAGATTCACAGGAAACAGTAACCCTTGCCATGCACCGTCTGCAGGCGGTCCGGCGCCATGCCGGTCTCCACCAGTTTGCGACGCACCCGGCTCAGGTGCATGTCGAGGCTGCGATCGTAACGGCTGAACTCACGCTCCAGCACCACCTGGTACAGGTAGGGTTTGCTCAGCACCTCACTCTGATGGCGGGCAAGGATCCACAGCAGGCGGAACTGAATCTGGGTCAGGGTCAGCGGCACGCCGCGGAAGGAGACCGCCAGTCCGCAGCGCGCCATGTCGAGCTCGCCCACGGACAGCCGATCGGGATCGGCGCGCTGATCGTTGGCACCACGGGTTCGGCGCAACAGCGCGTCAATCCTCAGCACCAGTTCGGTGAAATTGAATGGCTTGGGCAGGTAATCATCGGCGCCGCCGCGATAGCCACGGATGCGCTCTTCCTCGGCGCCACAGGCGGTGAGCATCATCACCGGCGTCTGGTGAGTTTTGCGCAGGCGTTGGAGGAGCTCGAATCCGTTGAGCCGCGGCAGCAGCACATCCAGCAGGATCAGGTCGAAGCGCTGCCCCAGGGCGGACATCAGCCCACCCTCGCCCTCATAGCAGGGGTACACCTGATAGCCCTGGGTTTCGAGCAGTCCGGTGATTTGCTGGTTCAGCGTCCGGTCATCTTCGATGACCAGGATTCTGGCGGTATGACGTTGTGGGGTTGCCATGAGAGCTTCCGAGCCCGACTCATATGATAACGATTATCATATGCAAATCCGTTTCATCTGACAAGTCCGCGTCAGCCTTCCGGTTCCGCCAGCGCCTCCTGCAGCAAGGCCAGCAGGTGCGCCGGCAGGTTGCCCGCCAGGGCCAGTGCCGCCTTATGCCCCCGCGGCGACATCTTGCCCCAGGTGCGGCGTACGATACGCAGCCATTTTTCGCGATCGTAGTCTGCTTTTTCCTCATAGAAATCGGCAAAGTAGCGCTCGAGGAACACCATGCAGGCGACGTCTTCCAGCAGTTGGGTATCGGCGTCCCTGCGCAGTTCCCGCTTGGTCAGAATGGTTTCCACCCGGTCACACTCCGCCTGCGGATAACCGCAGGCGGCCATGATCTCCGCTGCCCGCCGGCCGTGCATGCGGCCACAGGCCTGGCGCCATTCGTAATAGGCTTTGCGTCCCTCCGGGAAATCCTTGCGGGGCAGGGTCCAGCGCTCGATGTGCTGGGCGCGGCAGGCGATCTGCATGCGCTCGGACGGCGCCGGCTCCAGCGCGAACAGCCAGCGGGTCATGTGCTGGCTGTAGGCGTATTCCTTGGGCAGTTGCTCTTCGCCCAGCTGTTCCTGGTTCGGGTCTGCAAGATTGGCCTTGTCGATGGCCTCCAGGGCACAGGCCAGCGCGGCGGATGCGGTGGTGTTGTGACTCATGGTCATACCTGCGCCGAGGGCCGGGCCTTGATGCGATCAAACCAGGCCTGGAGATGGCTGTGCTCGGGTTTGATGCGAATGTTCACTACCCGCGCGAACGCCACGGTGGTGAAGGCGTTGATGTCGGCCGCGGTAAACCGGTCGGCACAGATGTACTCATTATCGGCGAGGTGCTGGTCGAGGAAATGCATGAACTTCTCGACACCCACACCGCACTCCTCGCCCCATTCCTTGATGGGGTTCATGCGATCCTTGAAATAACCGCTGGTGTGCTGGAAACACATCCCCGTCGGCATGAAGAAATACAGTTCGATCCAGCGCAGCCACTGCTCGATGAGTGTCTTTTCCAGTGCGGTTTCCCCCAGCAGTTTCGGCGCATCGGGATAGCTTTCCTCAAAATAGCGGCAGATGGCCATGGTTTCTGCCACGCAGGTGCCGTCGTCGAGCTCCATCACCGGCACTTTTTTCATCGGATTTCTGGCGACGAATTCCGGCGTCAGGTTTTCCCCCTTCTGGATATCGATTTCCACAAACTCAGCTTTATCCAACAGCCCTTTTTCGGCCATGAACATGCGGACCCGGCGGGGATTCGGGGCGGTTTTGGTTTCGAAGATTTTCATTATTCTATGGCTCCGTTGCTGCGGGTGATCACGTCGAAAAATACCCAAGAGACTGACGTGAAAGACCGGTTGCGTCAAGCAACCGGTATCAGCGGGGAAGCCATTGCCGCAGCTGTGTCACGATCCACTCAGGGTCATCCAGTGGCAGATCGTGGCCCGCGGTGGGGTGCAATTTCAGAGTCCACTGCCAGCGCTGTTCGAGGGCCTCGCTGCAACGCCAGTGAACAATCCGGTCGGCCTTGCTGGCGAGCAGCAGGGCGTCGGGTAACGGGCGGCGCTGGTTGGGAGTAAATGATGCCGCGGCACGCAACTGCTGCCAGGCGGTGCCGACAGAGACGGGGCGCTGGCGCTGAATGCTGTACCAGTGTTTCATGGTGGCCAGTTCCGGCTCCCGGTTGCAGGTCAATCTGAGGATATCCGCCTCGCGATCGAACAGCTCCCGCCGCGCCAGCATTTTCAGAACCCGGGGCCAGGTGCCGGGACGCATGCGGTGCCAGGGCGGGCTGAAGCCGCAGCTGGTGTTGATCAGCACCAGCGCCTGGATTTCACCTTCCGGCACGTGCTGGGCCCAGTCGAGCGCGATCATCCCGCCCATGGATAACGCCATCAAACCATAGGGTTTGGGGATGTGACTGACCTGATGCTGCACCTTCTCGCGGATGGCGGCAATGGTGCCCGGGCTCGGATCACGGAAGTGCACACCGGTACCCGGCAGGTCCACGGCGTGAAAATGATGCTCGGGGAACGCCCGCTCGAGTCGCTCCCGGAACGCACCCCAGTGCGCCTGTTCCCGCGTCAGACCGCGCAGAAGAATCCAGTGCATGGTTATCGGTTATCCCTGTACCAGTGCATGATGGCTGCCTCTCTCAGCATGGACTCCTCCGCGCCCTCCGGCAACCAGTTGCGGTGGCTGGCAGCCGCCTCCACCAGAAAATCCATGAACGCCAGGTGGCTGCGCAATACCCGCCGGTGGCGATGCGGCACCAGCGGATTGAACAGACCATCAAGCCGGAACAACTGTCGCGGCCGCTTGCGCACCCAGCGCCAGGATCCCATCTCCAGGGTCAGCGGGAGAAAGGTTCCGGTGTTGTCACGGTTGATCTGCTTGTAGAAATAATCCCACAGATCGCCGTGGGTCAGGTAATGCCGGGACTGAGGCTCGAAGCGGTAATCGTGGTCGGGCCAGGCCTGTTCCCAGATCAGTTTCAGCGCCATCACCGAGGCAATTTTGCGCATCGGCCGGCGTCGGTAAGCGTAGGGAAACCAGATCTGGTCCTGCCAGCCAAAGCCGGAGTGGCAATCCAGCGCAACGCTGAATGGTCGCCCGGGCAGCAGCCCGCTGATCACGTTTTCCAGAGCCCGGTTTTCAGGCTCCATGGCGGTCGACGGCTCGCCGATGTACCAGGGCAGCCGCGGCGACAATTTCTGCCCACCCAGCATGAACGCGCTCCGGTCCTGGGCGGTAATCGGCGAGTTGCGCATCAGATCCACGCCGTTGGGGTTGCTGCGCTGATTCAGGTACATGCCCCCCGGATTGAGAATCGGCAGCAGGGTGATGTGGACCCGCTCCAGCAAGCGCACCAGCGAGTCATCCCAGCTCAGCCTTGCCATCAGGTTGCGCATCCACGCCATCACCACCTGGCTGCCAATGCGCTCCAGACCGTGCACGCCCCCCACCAGTACCACCGCCGGCGCATCAGGGGCATCGGTACCCAGATCCACCCGGTAGATTGGCAAGGTCTGCGGGCCCACATCGATGCGATCCACCACCTGAGTTCGTACCTGCTCCGGCGCCTCCGCCAGTGTGCGCTCCAGCGATACCAGTTCCGGCAGGAAGGTGCGCAGCAAATGCCGCTGCCGGCGGGTGCGTGTTGCCTGCTCGCGGGGAATGGCGGCATGGGGGGTCAGCTGTTTCAGCTCGGTCATCGTTGGCTCCGGTCCGTGACGACCTTCCAGCATGCCCGACCAATGCTGCAGTTATTTGACAGCCCGGCCGGCAGAATCCGCGATACAACCCTTGCGGAAGGGACTATGATAAAACTGTAGCCGCAACACCGCGGTGATCTCGGTTTATTGCCATGTTCAAAGCTGTTCCGGTTTTGATGCTGTCCGTGTTGCTGATGGCCTGCTCGCCCCAGGACCCGCCCCCTGATTCCGACACCGGAGATACTCCCACTGAAACCGCGTCCGTAGCCGCCATCCCGGCCGCACCGACTGGCGTCTCACGACCGGTAATCACCCTCGGAGCCGACCCCTGGTGTCCCCATAACTGCATGGCGGGAGGTGAGCCGGAGGGCTACTTGCTGGATATTGCCCGGGAAGTGTTCGAGGCGGCGGGCTACCAGGTGGAATACCTCAACGTCAGCTGGGCACGGGCGCTGCAGATGGATGGCGCGGGACGGATTGCTGGATGCCGTCGTCGGTGCCTTCTTGACCGACGCGCCGGACTTTGTGTTTCCGCAGGAACCCCAGGGGCGCTCGGAGATCGCGTTCTACACCCCAGCGGACAGCTCATGGATCTATGAGGGTTTGGGTTCTCTGGAAGGCCAGACGCTGCTGGCGATCAATGGCTATTCCTACTCCGAGGAACTGGACCGCTACATCGCCCGCCACAATGATAAGCCAGCGCAGGTGTGGATGCTGTCGGGTCCATCGCCACTGAACCGGGCCATCAACCTGTTGGACCAGCGCCGCGCTGACGTCTACCCCGAGGACGTCTATGTCATGACCTGGGCACAGAAAGCCAATCCGGACATTGCCCCCCCCCCTGCGCCAGGGCGGCGTGCTGCACCAGGATGATACCTTCATCGCGTTTTCACCGGCAAAGGCGGAGTCCGCCGAGCTGGCCGAGCTGCTCTCCCGGGGCACCGCCCGGCTGCGCGAGACCGGGCGGATGCAGGCCATTCTGGCGGATTATGGCTTGTCCGAGGACTGAAACGCCCGCAGGTTGTCACCAGACGTGGTACTGAGGATCAGTTCCCCGTGCGGCCCGATGCGGAACCGGTTGACCTCGGCCATCAGATCCAGAACCCGCTGCTCCTGTGACATCAACGCCGGCGCGCACGCCATCAGTGTGCCGGCCATGCGGCTGAACGACAGCCCCTCTCCGGTCAGGTTCCAGCTCCCCATGTAGCGGTTGCAGGAGCCGCGACCGGCAACCCGGTTGTCATCCAGAAATTCAATGGTCACGCGGGAGCTGTCAATAATGCCGCCCCCGCCAATGTCCTCAACCACCCACTCCGCGCCCCGCAGCAAGCGCTCGGGATCGCCACCACAACCGGCCAGCGGTTCTCCGTTCACCGTCAAGCGCACCTGATTGGGATGCGGCATGCCGGACATGGAGTCTGTGCACAACTGCGGCGCGACATCGACACGGAGCTTCAGGCCATCGCGCTCGGCGACAATGGTCTGCCCCGTTTCGCTGTGCTCGGTCACCCGGGAACGCAGCGTCTCGGTGGCCTCGCCCATACGGCTCAGAGTCAGTTCGTTGCCCACCAGGCTGAGGTGCCAGAAGGGTTCGTTGCCCTTGGCAATGAAGGGCGATTCGATGGCGCCGGGTGCCAGGCACTCCGGGAGCGCCTCGCCACTGAGCGACAGCGTCGCCGTCTCACCCTTGCTCCAGAACACCGTGCGCGCGTCGCCGCTGGCCACAAAACGCGCACCGGAGGCACTTTCCCGCGGGGTCATCAGGATCTGCTTGCCCCCGTGGGTGAGCGCCAGAAGCCCGGTCGACGGCGTGTAATCAAGATCAATGACCGTCTGGCCGCAGTGCATTCGGGTAGCCGCCAGTTCCGCGGGGCCGTTGTGATCTCCGGTTGAGGCGCAACCGGTGGACAACACCAGAGCCGCGGCAGCGGCCATGGACAATCCGGTTTTTTGCAGAATCATATACCATTCCCTGAGTTTCATTTTTTGTCTGACGTGCATTCTAGAATGAACACACCTCCCTGTTTCATTACGCTAACGATAGAATGACAACTTTCGCCCGGCTCAGGAGATGTTCCCGATGACCATGAAGCTCTATCAGTTTGCCATTTCCCATTATTGCGAAAAAGTTCGCTGGGCACTGGACTACAAAGGATTGAACGCGGAAATCCACAGCCTGTTGCCGGGTCAGCATGTGAACACCATCCGCAGACTCACCGGCGCCGATTCCTCGGTGCCGGTGCTGGATCACGATGGCCGTATTGTACAGGGCTCAGCACAGATTCTGGATTACCTGGATCACACCTTTCCTGACCACCCTCTGACGCCCACGAATCCGCAAGACAAGGCAGCCGCGCTGGCCTGGGAGCAGCGACTGGACGACGAAGCCGGGCCAGCAATACGTTGCTACTCCTACCACCACTTTCTGCAACGCCCCAAGGTGGTGGTACCCCTGCTGGCGGCACAAACCCCTTACTACAACCGCATCCTGCTCAAGCTGGCGTTCAGCCGGGTTGATGAAATCATGCGCAAGTGGATGAAGATCAACGAGAAAACCGCGGAAACCTCGCGCCAGACCATGGAAACGTTACTGACGGAGCTGGCAGACATCTACAGCACCCGCCCCTACCTTGTGGGTGAGGCCTTTTCCCGCGCCGATCTGACGGCGGCCAGCCTGTTTGCGCCCATGTTCCAGCCGCCACAGTATCCGGTGCCCTGGCCCGCCAGCAAGCGAATCCCCAAGGCCATTCAGGCGTGGCTGGCGCAGTGGCAGCCGCAACTCCAGACCCTGGAAAAAGTCTATCAGGCTAACCGCTGATCTGCCGCCGGGCGCGACCCGGCGACGTGTCGGTCCAGCGCTGATGGGCGCGGGTAAAGGCGCTCTGCTCGGAAAATCCGAGCAGCAGCGCAATGTCCGTCAGGGTCAGGGAGGTGTCGGCCAGATAGTTCCGCGCCAGTTGTTCCCGGCTGCGATCCAGCCACTGCTGCCAGGAAACCCCGTGACCGGCCAGGCGACGCTGCAGGGTCCGCGGTGACATGTGCATGGCGCTGGCCGCGCGGGCCAGCGTGGGTTCGCCATCGGCCAGCAGCTTCAGCAGCACCTGCTGCAGTTGCCGCTCGGTATCCGAACTGCCCGGCAGCGCCCGCAACAATGCCTGTGCCTGCCGGTCAAGCAATGCCCGCAAGGTCGGATCCCGCCGCGGCATGGGAATGCCCAGGTACTGCAACGGAAAACGCACCCGCACGTGACTGTCGTTCCAGCGCACCGGACAGCCGAAAAAACGCTCATAAGCCGCGGCGGCAGCCTCACTCACCGTGCCGAGGAACGACACGCCGGAGGGTGGCGGCGGATCGTCAATCTGACGTCTGAGAAAGGTCACCAGTGCCGCTATGGCGGCGCCGTCAGCCTGTTGCCCCAGTTCGTCTTCCGAGGGTGGCCAACGCATTTCGGCGTGCTCCCCCTCAATCACGATTTCCGCCAGGGTGGCGCCGTAAAACAGGGTTTCGTAGCGCTGGTACGCCAGCATTGCTTCACCCAGGGTATCGGACGCCAGCACCAGGTAGCCCAGCACCCCGACATGCCCGGGGCGGACACAGGCCCCCACCTCCAGCTCCGGCGCCACCGGGCTGGCACCTTCCAGCACGCCACGGGCCAGACCGCGCGCCAACAGATCCCGCCAGACCGCCACCGGCACGTTGTCCTGCGACGCCCACCGTGCCAGCTCCGGCCGCAGCGCATCGGCATCCAGATCCTGCTGATCGAGCCAGTCGCTCAGCAGTCCGGTCCAGGCGCCGGTTACCCTCATCACTCTGGCCATCGGCTGTCGCTCTCGTACAGGCTCCACAATTGCCGTCAATTATCAATTTGCAGGCGTAAAAGGTCAATTTTTTCCTACGGTTTCCGGCAAGAATGAACTCATCACATAACCCGACGAGCGGAACTGACCATGGCCCTGTACGACATGATGCTGACGGTGCTGGAACGCAGCGGCCTGCTGCCCCTCTGGGAAGCCGTCGCACCCTGGCTGGCGCTGGACGAACGACAACTGATCTTTATGGTGGCCACCCCGGTGTTTATCGGTGTCGCGCTGTGGGAATACCTGAGGATACGCCACGACCCGGCGCTGATGGATACTCGTGAGGCAGTGCGCAATTTCGCCCTCGGCGCGGGCTACCAGGTCACCGAACTGTTGTTTGCCGGTGTCATCGCCTTCCCGCTGTACGCCCTGTGCTATCACTACCGGCTGTTTGAGCTCGAACTGAGCTGGCTGACGGCTGTTCTCACCTTCGTGGGTGTGGATTTCTGCTTCTACTGGATGCACCGGGCGAGCCATCGCATGCGCTGGTTCTGGGCCGCCCACGTGGTGCACCACTCATCCGAGCGGATGAACTTTTCCACCGCGATGCGGCAGAACGCCACCAACATCTTCAACGGCGGCTGGCTGTTCTACCTGCCGCTGGCACTGATCGGCCTCAATCCGGTGTGGATCGGCGTGGCTTACGCGCTGTCGCTGGTGTACCAGTTTTTCATCCATACCACGCTGGTCAAACGCCTGCCGGCCTGGATCGAGGCGGTGTTCAACACCCCGAGCCACCATCGCGTGCACCACGGCCGCAACCCCGGGTATATCGACCGCAATTACGGCGGCACACTGATCATCTGGGACCGGATGTTCGGCACCTTTGTTGAAGAGGATGTCAATCATCCCCCGGAATACGGCATTACCCGCCCGGTGCACTCCAACAATCTGCTGGTGCTGTGGACCCACGAATACGTCGACCTGTTCAGGGCCATGGCGCGACCCGGGCGGATTGGCGCCCGCCTTCAGCACCTGTGGCAGCCACCGGAATGGGAGCGTTCCGAAACCCGCGGGGATTCGCTAGACTGCGCCACTGACAACAAAAAATGATAGGGAGATCACCATGCCGGAGCAGTCCGCCAGCCTGAGCGCCCCCGATGGCCACAGGATCCGCGTCAACGCCTTCGAGCCCACCGACCCGGACGTCACTCTGGTCATTGCCCATGGCATGGCGGAGCACTGCGGGCGATATGCGCCCTTCGCCCGCTGGCTGAACGAGCGCGGTGTTGCCGTGTTCACTTACGATCATCGCGGCCACGGTAGCCACTGCCCGCCCGCTGAGCTGGGGCACTACGCCGACGATCACGGCTGGCAGAAGGTAACCCATGACCTGGGACTGGTCATCCAGCATGCCCGCGCACGACACCCGGATCGCCCACTGGCGCTGCTGGGCCACAGCATGGGCTCGTTCATCGCCCAGAGCCATGCACAGAGTCAGGGCGCCAGCATCGACACACTGATACTCAGCGCCACCAACCGCATCCACCGCCCCCATTTGCAGGCCTCAAAAGCCCTGATCGCGTCCATCGCCACCTGCTACGGCAAACGTCACCGCAGCCAGACCGTTGCGCGGATGACCTTTGGCAAGTTCAACCGCCTGTTCCAACCCAACCGCACCGAATGCGACTGGCTGAGCCGTGACCCGGCGCAGGTCGACCGTTACGCCAGCGACCCGCTGTGCGGCTTCCAGTGCACCACCGGGTTATGGCTGGATTTCATCGGGGGCATGCTGTCAATCAATCCACAGACGTGGCGCCGCGACCTGCCGGTACGGATGATTGCCGGTGACTGTGATCCGGTGGGGGAAATGGGCAAGGGCATACAGCGCCATCATACTGCCCTGCAGCGGGCAGGACTGAAGGATTCAACCCTGATCCTCTTCGAGGGTGGACGACACGAAATGCTCAATGAGACCAACGCCGGTGAGGTCTGGCAGACGGTCTATCAGGCCTTGCCTCTGGACGCGCGATAACCGGTTATCGACTGTCAGACCATTTTACATATCTCTCACTGACAGGGTCGAGCCGACGTCTTCTGAAGACACCCAAGACATTGACCGGCCATGAATAAACACGACCGGGACTGACATTTGCTACCCGTGGCAACGCATGAAATGCATTCACTATGACACGGAGACGTTACACATGCGTTTGAGCAAAACATCCCGCTTGCTTCCCCAGACACTTGCCATGGCCGGTTTACTGTTTGGCGGCTCTGCCGTTGCGGCACCCATTGTGATGGAGGGCGATTTCGTCCGCACTGCGGTCGGCGATAACGGCACACTGGGCGCCGGTGGCAGCGCCGACCCCGGTATCATGCACGACCCCACCGGCTCCCGCAGCTGGGGACCGGAAGACTACCTGACGCCCGGCACCCCCTGGGAATGGTTCGGGGTAAAATCCACCCAGACCGGCACTGTTGGCAACAACAACTCCGGCTACCCCAACCAGATCTCGACACTGAACGGCCCGACCGATCTCTCGGGCGCCAGCTTCGACAACCAGGTGGCCTGGGAAGGCCAGTACGGCAGCTGGTTCACCATCAGCCATAACTATTCCTTCAACGACAGTTATGAGCGCGTGGACGTCCTGACCACCATCACCGCCCTGCAGGACCTGACTGACGTCAAGTTCGTGCGGGCGATTGACCCGGATCCGGACGTGAACTCCTACGGTTCCTACGACACCATCAATACCCGGGGTGCCACCGGCGTGGCCGAAGAGGATTTCGTCAATTCCCAGGGCGCCAGCACCGGCTTGACGCTGGGCCTGTACACCCAGTCGGACACTGCCCACAACACCGCGGTATCGGCGCCATGGTCAACCGATCCGGACGCCTACCTTGCCGGCACCAACGACGGTAACGGCGACTACGCCATCGGCCTGGCCTTCGACATCGGCTCGCTGTTCTCCGGAGAGCTGATCAATCTGAGCTACTCCTATGTGATGGGTGAAACCCTGGACACCGTTGACCTGCCCGTCAATGAGGTTCCGGAGCCCGGCACCCTGGCACTGCTGGGCCTCGGCCTGACCGGTGTCTGCCTGGCACGTCGCCGCAAGCACGCCTGATGCTGTCCGGCCCGCGGTGACCACCGCGGGCCCCAACGGTGTGTCCCGCCCAACAATCTGGCCCGCTCAGCACGAGCGCGTAATCTCCGGTCCCGTTAACCTGATGCCCTGAAACCGAATTCAAAGCATCAGGAGCAAACCATGGCGACACAGCAACACTGGGTGAACAGCAACGGGGTCAACCTGTACGTGACCACCGAAGGCACGCCCGATGCCCCGCCCCTGGTTCTGGTCCATGGCTACCCGGACAACCACACCGTCTGGGACAAGGTCACCGCCCAACTGGTCGACCGCTATTTCGTCATCCGCTACGACGTGCGTGGGGCCGGGCGCTCGGACAAGCCCTCGCGCACCCGCGATTACCGTATGAGCCGACTGGCGGAGGACCTCACTGCCGTGGTCAATGCGGTCATTGCGGATCGGCCGTTCCACCTGGCCGCCCATGACTGGGGTTCGATCCAAAGCTGGGAATCCGTCACCCACGGTCCGCTGAAGCCACGCATACTCTCCTACACCAGCATATCGGGCCCGTGCCTGGACCACGTCGCGTTCTGGCTGAGAAACAACGTCACCCGCCTCCGTGAGGGGGGCACCCGCAAGGTGCTCGGTCAATTGGCGAGCTCATGGTATGTGGCCATGTTCCAGCTGCCGTTGTTGCCGGAAACCGTATGGCGTGCCGGCCTCGACCGGGTATGGCCGAACTATCTGCGTAACCGGGAACAGGTGAGCGAAGCTGACTTCAGCCACTTCCAGCGCAATGACGGTCGCTACGGGGTGAAGCTGTACCGGGCCAATTTCCTGCCGCGCCTGTTGCGACCGGAGCCCAGGCAGGCAGACTGCCCGGTGCAGCTGATTGTGCCGAAGCAGGACAATTACGTGGGGGAGCAGTTATTCGAAGATCTGGGGAAATGGACCGGCAAACTCAGCCGCAAGGACATCGATGCGCCACACTGGGTACTGCTGACCCAGCCCGACACCATTGCCGGCTGGATCGACGGATTTGCCCGGCAGTCCGCCCGCGCCTGAGGCGGCGGGCATCGGGCCGCGCCTGACCGTCAGCGGGTACCGTAGACCACCATGGTCTTACCCTTGACCCGCACCAGACCCTGATCTTCCAGGGTTTTCAATACGCGACCCACCATCTCCCGGGAGCAACCGACAATTCGGCCGATTTCCTGGCGGGTGATCTTGATCTGCATGCCGTCCGGATGGGTCATGGCGTCCGGTTCCTTGCACAGGTCAAGCAGCGTGCGCGCCACCCGGCCGGTTACATCGAGGAACGCCAGGTCACCCACCTTACGGGTGGTCTGGCGCAGGCGGGACGCCATCTGTTCACCGATGAAGTAAAGCACCCGCGGGTCCTGCTGGGCAATTTCGCGGAACTTGGTGTAGCTGATCTCGGCGACTTCGCACTCGGTTTTGGCCTTTACCCAGGCACTGCGGGAATCCATGTTGTCGAACAGGCCCATTTCGCCGAAAAAATCACCGGCGTTCAGGTAGGCCATGATCATTTCGCGCCCGTCGTCATCTTCGATGATGACCGTGACCGACCCCTTGACGATATAAAACAACGAATCGCTTTTGTCGCCCGCGTAGATAATGGTGCTCTTGGCGGGGTAACGCCGGCGGTGACATTGCGAAAGGAAATAATCCAGATGCTTGGTTTTCTGCTCAACCGGCTTGACGATAGTGGCCATAGTGCGAGTCATGCCTCCTCAAATACTGGCGGGTCCCGATGATTGTTATATACCCGGCTTTCCGTGCGGGTTTATTCATTTTTATACATAATCAGCGCAACTTATAACAAGAAGGCCCGGTTTCGGCAACCTGAAACAGTATAGACCACCGCGGGCTGACGGCTGCCGCGCCGCCATTCGATGTGCTAGCATCGCTGCCAGATCCTCTCGTATTGCGGAGTACTTCGCCATGAAAGCAACCATTGATTGGGCCGGCAACGCCAGCTTCAAAGCCACCAGCGGCACCGGGCACACCGTTCAGATGGATGGTCCGCCCGACCACGGCGGCGAGAATCTCGGACCACGGCCCATGGAGCTGCTGCTGATGGGACTGGGCGGCTGCTCATCCTTTGATGTCATGAGCATTCTCAAGAAAAGCCGACAGGATGTGACCGCGTGCCACGCCGAGCTCGAGGCCGAGCGCGCCGACGCCATTCCCGCTGTGTTCACCCGCATCCACCTGCACTTCGTGGTGACCGGTCACAACCTGAAAGAAAGTCAGGTCAGACGCGCCGTCAGCCTGTCTGCGGAGAAATACTGCTCAGCATCCATAATGCTTGAAAAAGCCGGCGTCGAAATCACTCACAGCCATGAGGTTCGAGAGGCGGAATAGTCGGCCGCAGAGCCGCTGGAACCCGGTTACCAAAAGTTGGTTGCACAGACTACCCAAGGTCATTCGCGGTGTGCATAATACGCACCCTTCTCCGCCGGTCTGCGCAAACGGTGAACAACCCGGTCAGTTATCGGTGGCGGCCTAAGCAGAATGCCCGAACAGGCGTTCTGTAGTCATTCATCTCCATCATTCGGAGGGGCTGAGCATGGAATCAAAACTCCAGCTGCACGGTTTCAACAACCTGACCAAATCCCTGAGCTTCAATATCTACGATATCTGTTATGCGCAGACCGAAGAGCAACGTGAAGCCTACATCGACTATATCGACGAGATGTACAACGCCGAGCGCCTGACCCAGATCCTCAGCGATGTGGTCAAGATCATCGGTGCCAACATTCTCAACATTGCCCGTCAGGACTACGAGCCCCACGGTGCCTCGGTGACCATGCTGATTGCCGAGCATGAGCTCACCAATGGCGAGGAACCGGACAACGAAGAATCTCCGGGCCCGCTGCCAGACACCATCGTGGCACATCTGGACAAGAGCCACGTCACCGTGCACACCTACCCGGAAAGCCATCCCCACGACGGTGTGAGCACCTTCCGTGCCGACATCGACGTCTCTACCTGCGGTCTGATCTCACCGCTGAAGGTGCTGAACTACCTGATCCACAGTTTCGATTCCGATGTGGTCACCGTGGACTACCGGGTGCGGGGATTCACCCGCGATGTGGACGGCACCAAGCACTACATCGATCACGACATCAACTCGATCCAGAATTACCTGACCGAAGACACCCAGAACGCCTACCAGATGATCGACGTCAACGTGTATCAGGAAAACCTGTTCCACACCAAGATGATGTTGAAGAACTTCAATCTCGACAACTACGTGTTCGGCGTCAACGCCAGTGATCTCGAGCCGGGTGAAGCCCAGTCCATTGAGGACCGCCTGCGCCGGGAAATGCTGGAAATCTTCTATTCCCGCAACGTGGAATAAGTCCGGCCATGACCGGCGGCACCAAAAACCCGCCGGTCATTCAGTTTTTTTGATGCCCCACTCCGAAAATCTCCGTTTTCTTCCCGACAGCCTCCGGCGTCTAATAGCAGGATAGCCACGCAAGGAGGACACCATGACTTTACGAGCCATCAAGCAAACCATTCCCGCACTGGAGACCTCCGATGGTGCCGGCGTGAAAATCAAACGGTCCATCGGTCAACATCAGAACATCCGCCTGGATCCGTTCCTGATGCTCGACGAATTCGGTTCCGATCAGCCCCAGGACTACATTGCCGGGTTTCCCGCGCACCCGCACCGGGGCTTCGAGACCGTCACCTACATGATCGAAGGCCACATGCTTCACGAGGATCACCTGGGCAACCGGGGTAACCTCAGGAACGGCGGTGTGCAGTGGATGACCGCCGGGCGCGGCATTGTGCATTCGGAAATGCCCCAACAGGAATCCGGCCGCATGCGCGGCTTCCAGCTCTGGCTCAACCTGCCGGCGGCGGAAAAAATGAAGCCGGCTGGCTACCGTGACCTGCAACCGGAGGACATCCCGGAGGTGCAGCTGGAGGGTGGTCGGCTGAAGCTGATCGCCGGTGACATTGCCATTGATGGCGTCAACCGGGCCGGTGCGGTGAGCGGTGGCAGCACCCGCCCGCTCTACATCGACATCCAGCTGGAGCCTGAGAGCGCGGTTTCACTCCCGGTTGATGAGGAACTGGACGGCCTGCTGTATCTCTACGAAGGCAGCGCCGGCTTGCGCCACGGCGAGCACCCGGAAGCGCTCACCCCGAGCGCAGCCAGCATCCTCGCAGACGGCAACGAAATCCGACTGGAAGCCGGCAGGGACGGCGCGCGCCTGCTGTTGATCGCCGGCAAGCCGATCAACGAACCGGTGGTTCAGTACGGACCGTTCGTCATGAACAGCCGCGCGGAGATCGAACAGACCCTGCAGGATTACCGGGACGGACGCCTGACTGCCTGAGGGCTGCCGACAGCCCGCTCAGGCGAAGGGTTTTTGCGCCATCAATCGCAACACCATGGGTCTCAGGATGAGATCCATGGCCAGCCCCAGCTTGGTGCCGGGAATCACCAGGGTGTCGTGACGGGACACACTGCTGCCGGCAATCATCTGCAGCAGATAAGGAAAGTCGATTTCCGACGCCTCGCGGAAGCGAATCACCACCATGCTCTCATCTTCGGTGGGCACGTCCCGGACCACGAACGGGTTGGAGGTGTCGACCAGCGGCACCCGCTGGAAGTTGATGTGGGTCTGGGCGAACTGGGGCACGATGTCGTGCACATAGTCGTCCATGCGGTTGATGATGGTCTCCACCACCGCCTCCTGGGAATAGCCCCGCTTGTTGGTATCCCGGTGAATTTTCTGGATCCACTCCAGATTCACGATGGGCACCACGCCGATCAGCAGGTCCACGTACTGGGCAATGTTGTAGGTGTCGCTGACCACGCCCCCGTGCAGCCCCTCGTAGAACAGCAGGTCCGTATCCGCCGGCAGCGGCCCCCAGGGCGTAAAAGTACCCGGCTTGTGGCCCGCTGACCGCAGCGCCTGGTCTTCATCGTGCACGTACTGGCGATACTGACCGTTACCGGTGTGGCCGTAGTCGTAAAACAGCGCTTCAAGTTTCTCGATATGATTGGCGGCCAGGGCGAAATGGTTGCGCTCACCGAACTGGCCCTTCGCAGCCAGGCGGGCCATCTGCTCGCGGGTGTAGCGGTGAAAACTGTCGCCGCTGACCATGGCAGCGTGCAGACCCTCGCTGGCAAACATACGGCTGAAAATCTGCCCGGTGGTCGTGGTGCCCGCACCCGAGGAGCCGGTCACCGCAATAACTGGATGGCGTTTTGACATGGCAAACAGAGCTCAGAAGTTAGTTTAGGCTGTCCAGCAAGCGGGGCTTTTCGATCACGAAACCCTGGGCATAATCCACACCCAGCTGCCTCAACCGGTCAAGCACGTCGCGGGACTCCACCTGCGAGGCAATGACTTCCCGCTTCATGTAGTGGGCCATATCCACCATGGACTTCACCATGGCGCGGTCGGTGTCGTTGATGTCGACCTGGTTGGTGAAGGCGCTGTCGAGCCTGATCATGTCCACCGGCAAGGTACGCATCAACTGGAACGACACCGGTCCGCTGCCAAAGTTGCCCAGACAGAACCGGCAGCCCAGTTCTTTCAGTTCGGTCATGAAGCCGGCCAGGCGATCAAGATCGGTGATGGCGGCGGTTTCCGTCAACTCGAACCACAAACGCTCGATGGGCGCATCCTTCTGGCTCAGTTTGTCATAGATGAACTCCAGCAACGACTGGTCGTTGAGCGAATACCCGGACAGGTTCACACAGACGCCGCCCAGATGTTCCGGATCCGGCCCCTTGTCCCGCAGCCAGTCCAGCATATGCCCCACCACCCACCGGTCTACGGCCTGCATGCGGTCATAGCGCTCGGCGGTGCGCACGAAATCGCGGCCGGTGATCAGGTTGCCGGCATCATCGTACATGCTGATCAGCACTTCGTACTGGGCCGACATCTCGGTATTGGGGTGAAGCGGTATCATTTTCTGGCAGCGCAGCAGCATGCGCTCCTCATCAAGATCTCCGAGACTGGCAACCTTGGCGGCAATCTGCTCCTGGCGGGACTGATCATCGGCGTCCAGGGTGTAGTTCACCACCTTGCCATGCCCCTGCTGCTTGGACGCCTTCATCGCCTGCTCCGAGGCTCTCAGCCAGCGCTCAGCGGTGGCCAGTGCCGGCAGCTCCATAGCCATGCCCGCGCTGGCCGACAGGCGGTAGTGACGCTCTCCGAAGGTCAGGTCACAGGCCTCGATATCGGCAATGATGGCCTGTGTTGTTTCGGCGGCGGTCTCTGCGGGCAGCAGCCAGGCAAACTCATTGCCCGCCAGACGCGCCAGCGGCATACCATCCACGACCCGGGCGCGGAGTATAGCCGCGACCTGACGCAAGGCATCGTCGCCGGCCTGATAGCCGGCTGTATCGTTGAGCAGGCGGAACTTGCGCAAATCCAGTCGCACCAGCGCCCGCTCATCTTCCCGCCGCGCCAGTTGCTGATCCAGCACCCGTTCGAATTCACGGCGCCCGAGCAGCCCGGTCAGCTCGTCGTGGGTCGACGCCCACGACAGTTGGTCATAGACTTTGCGCACCATCCGGTCGAGGCTCTCGTCCACCAATGGCCGCTCATACTGGCTGTCCGGCACCACGATGCCTTTGCGCATCTGACGTGCCAGCGCCTCCAGATCCAGCTCCACCACCCGCATGCCCTGGTGATTCACAAACACGAACCGACTGAATCCGCGGGCAATCCACACCAGCCGGATGTACTGGGGTTCGTCGGGATTGTCCTGATCCCGCAACCAGTCACCGGTGCGCAACTGCTGGGCGCGCTGGATCCACCGCTGCAGGCTTTTCTGCTCGCGCTCGGACAGGGTCTTGCTTCGGCTTTCCTCCGAGGCCAGCGGTGGCATGTCCACCATCTCGGCCGGTGTGTCGACGCTGCGCACCAGAAACTGCTTGAGCTCATCGCGGATCTGGGATGACGGCATGTGGTTGCTGGAAATCGAGGCCAGGCCATCCTGGATCACCCGCAGCAACTCCGGCAGATTGATACCCGCTTTCGGATCATCCGCAAACGCCAGCAGCGAATCCACCACCGACAGATAGTCCTGCCATAACGGGCTGTCCTGCCCCTGGCGGATCCACGTCAGCGACAGCAAATCACGCCAGCCACCCTCCAGCAGACTCAGCAGCGCCCGGGGTACCCGGCGGCCGGCCAGTTTCCGGTTCAACACCTCGGCGACGGCGGCCTTGGATTCCGCCACTTTCTGCGCGCCCTCAGCGGCCGCGGTCACCCGCTCCACATTGCGGCGGTACACCAGATTCTGGCGATCAATCAGGGTATCCAGTTCCTGCAGGGTGCTATCAAACACCCCGGTGTCCTGCTCGAAATCGGTGGTGATGCGATGAATCAGCTCATCAATCCGGCGCTGCACCACCGGATTGATTCGTCCCCCCTTGACTCCGAGCTGGGCCAGCCGGTTCATCACACCGCGAACCGGGCTGTTCTGGTCATCGAAAAACGTGGGATCCCGCATCACCACCTTCAGCACCGGCACTTCCAGCTGGCGCATCCGGCTCTGGGCATAGTCACTGAGTTTCGGACTTTCCACCACGCTGCGGAAAAAGCGGTCGACCACATCCAGAGTGCCCTGCTGCTCGTCGTTGAGGGCGTGATCGCCACTGTGTTTGACCCGTTCCACCACCCGCTCACGAAGACTCGGCTGATCCGGAGCCAGGGCGGCCGTTTCCGCCTGCAGCTGCTGCAGCTCCCGGTGCAGTTCACCGGTGGATAACGGGCGGGCGTTGGGGGCAAACGCCACCGGCTCGGCATCGCCGCGGGCCAGCCGGCTGGCGGTGAGCGTACCGATCAGGTTACGCACCGTGGCAAACGCGGTCTGGGCGGCCTGGGCGTAGCCGCGAAACTCCTGCGGTGCACGACCGGCAGATGCGGGCTTGCGCTCAGGCGCGGATTGCCGGGCCGCCGGTGTGGACTGGGATTCTGCCACTGCCGCTGCTGCTGATCGCGCGCCTGTTGTCGCGGGTTTGGGTGCCGGCGCCGGCTGTTCTTCCGCTGCCGCCGGGCGCTCGCTGAGGTATTTGCTCAGATCCAGATCCGGCAACACGCCGTGCCGGATCAGGATATTATTGAGCTCCTGATACAGAGGGCCGAGCTGCTGCAACACGGTCTGTTCAAACACCTTGAGACAGATCTTCTCGACATCGCGACTGGCCTTGAGGTGGTTCAGCCCGTTATGAAAGGCTTCACAAACCAGTGACGGCCCAAGCGGGTTGTGGTGGCCGGTGGCATTGGCGACGCCCAGCTTGTCGAGCCGCAGTTTCAACTGTAGCAACTCGCCGCGGAACTGGGTGTCCGCCTTGGTGACCATGACCCGGATGGTCAGCCAGTCTTCGAATTCGCCCTTATCCACCACCGACAGCTCAGAACCGGGAAATCCCTTGGGCGCGGGTTTCAGGGGTGATTCCAGATTCTGCGCCATCTGATGCCAGATCACCCGCTGGCGGGCCTGGAGTTGGCCCGTCGCATCCATGTAATCGTTGGCCTGCTGATCACTGACCGCGCGCTGCGCCGCCTGTTTCAGCGCCGCCAGCATCTGCACGAAACAGGTGTCCATCAACGGTTCGATAAACTGCACCACTGCCCGCGCCGACTGATGCAACACGAACTGTACCCGGTCGCTGGGCGCCCGCAGTGCGGACCGCTCCTGATCACGGCTGCCGCCACATTGCTTGAGCATGGCGTGCACTGCGTCGGGATTGGAACGGGTGAAATGCACACCCATGGCACCTTCGATACGACGAACCACACCGACGTGAAGCTCGTGGCGACGATTGCCCTCCGCCGAACGAAAGCGAACAACAAATTCGTCGGGATGGCCGTTGGCAAAAACCCGTTCGAGCTTGCGCGAGGTATCGCCGGAGTAGCGGACAAACAGCCCCTCTGCGCAGAAATCGGCAATCTGGCACGGCCAGGTCTCACCCGCACCGAGATCCAGCTGGGCGGCGAGCTTGATAGGCTTTCGAGGGCTTGTGCGACGATCTCTGGGGTCCATGAACTACCTGATATCTGGCAAAAACGGGGGAAAGTTTCCTCTCTTCCACCGGTGTCCCTGAAGGGGCGGCATTTGCCGCAAACTACTCATCCGGGATCTGTCTGTAATATAGTGAGGAATCCCGTGCTGAGACAGACACACTATAACGTTGTGAACCATGACACAGCTTAGTCAGATCTATACGCTTTTGCTACTGGTAACAGTGCTTCCGGGGTGTACGACCATTGGCTACTACAGCCAGGCCATCAGCGGGCACGTCTCGCTGATGTGGTCGGCGCAACCGGTTGACGACCTGCTGGAAGATCCCGCGACCGACCTGTCACTGGCGGACAAGCTGGCGCTGGCCCGCGACGCCCGCGCGTTTGCGAAAAACCGCCTGGCGTTGCCGGTAGGCGATGCCTTCACCGAGTACACCGAGCTGGGGCGCCCCTGGGTGGTGGTCAATCTGGTGGCGGCACCGGAGTTTTCCCTGACCCCGCGCCAGTGGTGCTACCCGGTTGCGGGATGCCAGGCGTACCGCGGCTATTTCAGTCTTGACGATGCGCGCGCCGAGCAGAAAACCCTGAACACCCGCGGCTACGACACCTTTATCGGCGGTGTCACCGCCTACTCCACGCTGGGCTGGTTCGATGATCCGCTGCATTCCGGTTTTACCAACCTGCCCGATGACCGCATGGTGGCGCTGATGTTCCACGAACTCGCGCACCGGGTGGTGTACGTCGACGAGGACACCGCGTTCAATGAAAGCTTCGCCACGGCGGTGGAGCTGGAGGGCCTGCGGCTGTGGCTGGAAGGGCGGGACGATACGAGCGGATTTGCCGCAGCGCTGGCACGCCTGGAGCAGAGAAACGCCACCCTGGTGCTGGTGGAAGACACAGTGACGGCGCTGGAGCGCCTGTACCAGGATGCGGACGCGGTGGCTGCAGCCGACAGACGGCGACAGAAACAGCAGCTGATTGCCGACCTGATTGCGCGCTATAACGCGCTGGCCGAGGGCTGGGATGAACCCGGGCCGTTCGGCGAGTCCGTGGATACCCTCAACAACGCCAACCTGGCGCTGTTCCGCCAGTACAACCAGTACGTGCCCGGATTCCGCCAGCTGCTGCGGGAGCACGACTACCGCTTTGATGACTTCTTCGAGCAGGTGCGGGCGCTGTCCGCACGGGAGTCCGAACAGCGCACGCAGGCACTGCTCGATCTGTCAGAGCGTTTTGACGAACACCTTTGAATTGCGCTGGGTGTTGTAGGACGCCAGTTTCGGCCCCGGCAGTTCCTGCACCGTAGAGGGCAGAAAACCGCGCTCACGGAACCAATGTTCGGTCTGGGTGGTGAGCACGAACAACCGCGCGATACCCTGGCTGCGGGCCAGTTTTTCCACCATCGCGAGGATGTCATCGCCGCGCCCGGCACGGCGGTAATTGGGGTCGACAGCGAAGCAGGACAGTTCGCCGGCCCCCTCCTCCGGGTAATGGTAGAGCGCGGCACAGCCGACAATGGTACCGTCGCGCTCCGCTACCACGAAACGGTCGATTTCGGTTTCCAGCATCTCCCGCGAACGACGCACCAGAATGCCCTGCTCTTCCAGCGGCTGGATCAGTTCCAGCACACCGCCAATGTCCTCGATCCGGGCCTGGCGAATCTGCTCGTAGTGGTCGCCACTGACCAGGGTGCCGGAACCGTCGCGGGTAAACAGCTCCTCCAGCAGGGCGCCGTCATTGACGTAGCTGATTATGTGGGAGCGGCGTACGCCTTTGACACAGGCATCGCAGGCGGCCTTCAGCAAGGCGGCATCGTGACCGGTGACCGCACCTTGCGCCAGCTGCTCGGAGGCCTGCCGCGCGGACAGCTCGCGAATCAGCGAGCCATCGGCCTCCAGCAGCCCCTGGTCGTCGATGAAGATGATCAGTTTCTCCGCCTGCAGGGCCGCCGCCACCTGACTGCCGACATCCTCATAAGACAGATTGAAGGTGTCGCCAGTGGGGGAATAGCCCTGGGGCGGCAACAACACAATGTGCCCCAGCTCCAGCAGCTTTTCGATACCCGCCACATCCACCCGGCGCACCCGCCCGGTGTAACCGAAGTCCACCCCGTCCAGCACACCGACCGGGCGCGCAGTGACGAAGTTGCCGCCGCTGACACGAATGCGCGCATTGTGCATCGGCGAGTTCACCAGCCCCATGGACAACTGGCTTTCCAGATGCGCCCGCAACCCGCCAACGGCCTGCAAAACCAGCGGCAGCTGATCTTCAGGTGTCATTCTCAGGCCACGATGAAACGACGACTCCACCCCGGCACTGTCCAGACGTTCCTGGATCTGCGGGCGCGCTCCGAACACCACCACCAGGCGCACGCCGAGACTGCTCAGCAACGCAATGTCGTGAATGATGTTGATGAAGTTGTCGTGAGCTATCGCATCCCCGCCAATGGTCAGCACCACCGTGCGGCCCCGATGGGCGTTGATGTACGGGGATGAATGGCGGAATCCGTGCAGCCAGTCGTTGGATTTCAATCGTCTCTCCTGATGGCCTGGGTGTTACAGGCAGAACTGTTGGATCAATCCCTTGAGGATCTTGACGGTGGGCTCCAGTTGCGACAGCTCCAGGAACTCATCGGGCTGGTGGGCCTGATCGATGGAGCCGGGGCCCATCACCAGGGTTTCCAGACCGAGCTGCTGCAACCACGGTGCCTCGGTGGCAAAGCCCACGGCGTGCGCGGTGTGACCGGTCAGCTTTTCACAGGCGCGAACCAGCTCCGCATCCGCCGGCGTCTCGAACGGAGGCACACCATCGAACAGCGGCTCGAACACCAGGTTCAGCTCACGGCGCTCTGCGACCGGCCGGACTTTACTCAGAATGGTCTGGCGCAGGGTTTCCATATTCATCCCCGGCAACGGGCGCAGATCAAAATGCAATTCGCACTGGGCGCAGATCCGGTTGGGGTTGTCACCGCCGTGGATACAGCCCAGGTTCATGGTCGGTACCTGAACCTCAAAATTCGGGTTCTGGTATTGCGCCTGCCAGCCCGACCGCAGCGCCAGCAATTCGCCGAGGGCTTCGTGCATGCCCTCCATGGCATTGCGGCCGAGCGCCGGATTCGACGAGTGCCCGGACTGGCCCTCGAACTTCAGCCGCTCCATCATGATGCCTTTGTGCATGCGCACCGGCTTCAGCCCCGTAGGCTCGCCAATCACCGCGTAACGGGCTTTCGGCCGTCCTGCCTCCGCCAGCGCCCTGGCACCGTTCATCGAGCTTTCCTCGTCGGCGGTGGCCAGAATGATCAGCGGCTGTTGCAGCTTCTGACCGGCGAACGCCCGCGCCGCTTCGATCGCCAGCGGGAAAAACCCCTTCATGTCGCAGGTGCCCAACCCATACCAGCGGTTGTCACGCTCGGTCAGGGTGAAGGGATCGCTCTGCCAGCGCTTGTCATCGAAGGGCACGGTGTCGGTGTGCCCCGAGAGCACCAGCCCGCCGGGGCCGCTGCCCAGGGTGGCAATCAGGTTGTACTTACCCGGCATGCCGGGCACCGGCATCATCTCAATGGCAAAACCCAGCGGCTCCAGCCACTCGGCGAGAGTGCGCACGACCGCCTCATTGCTGTGATCCCACTCGGGAGTCGCGCTGCTGATGGAGGGCAAGGCGATCAGCGTGGTGAGCATGTCGCGAATGCCCGGCACAACGTCGGTTTTCACTGTGGACTCAGACATAGAACAATTCCCTGATCCGGTTCCGGATCAACGGGTCTGGCCGCGCCGCCAGACCTCAAATGACTCGATGGCGCGAATAACGATCGGGTAGGCGACTTCTCCGCCACCCACAATACGGGCGATCTCCAGGGCCTGCTCTCCGACACTGGCCAATCGTCCCTCCACCACATTGCCGTTGGACAAGGTGGCCTTTACCGTACGTCCGGTCCAGCGGCCGGCTTCGGCCACATCGGCGGGGTACCAGCCCGCCACCTCGCCGTCTTCACCTTCCGGTAGCAGGGGCTGAATCGCCTCCCCGACAACAGTCGCCTCGGGGGGCTGAACCGCCCTCAGAAACACATCCGGCACTACCTGTTCATTGTACCTGACTGCCAGGGTTGCGGACTGTTCCCCATCCGGCTCCCGCACCGGCACCCCCATCAGCTTTTCGCCGGGCACCAGCGTGAGGGTCAGCTCACCGCCCTCGGTCAGCCATTGCCGATACAGCGCCAGCAGCTGAGGACTGGCCTCGTAACCCCGTGCATTCAGCCCGGAGCGAAACGCCTCCATCACGATTTCGGTCCACTCCTCGGTGGCCACGGCGGATTCGCGCGCGCAGTAGGCGGCGACCCGCCGCATCAGACCACCGTCACGGAGGATGACCCGCATGGGTCCGTCGGCGCCCTGTATCGGCGAGTCGGGGTTCATCACATCAAGGCGGGCGCCGGGCCAGCGGACTTCCAGGCTGCCGGCCCGATCCGTCGTGATTTCCAGATACAGATCCCCGGGCTGCTGCCGGATCAGCATTTCGCCGGTAATGCCGTCCATCCCCATTCTAACCAGGTCGCCGCTACCCAGCTGTTGGCGGTGGTCGGGGCCACACACCGGCGCAAACAGGGTGTCACCGCCGTCACCCCCATCAGTGACCCAGTTGCGAAACATGCTGGCCTCGAGAATCACGCCCAACTGCTCTCCCCGCAGGGTCCATGAGGGGGGCAGAGCTGCCGGATCCAGCAGCGTCTTCAGCAGATTCACCGACGAGCCGGCATCAAAGGTTACCCGGCCAGCGCGCAGCGGGCCGGCAAGGCGGAAGTCCTGGTAACTGGCGTCATTGAACAGCAGACGCCCTTCAATACCCGAGCTGATCGAGCCCCGCTCGATCACGCCCACGTGCTCCATGGCCGCCCGGGCATCGGCGAGGCGCTGGTCCGCCAGCCACCACACCGATGCCTTGAACAGCACCCAGCCGAACAGCAGTACAATTACCACAAAAGTCAGCAGGCGTTTCATCCATTCATCCTCATGCCGGGCCGTGCGACCGGATACCCATCAGTTGCGGGAAATCAGTGTTCCCACACCCTCATCGGTAAATATCTCCAGCAGGGTGGCGTGCGCCACCCGGCCGTCGATGATGTGTGACGTACGCACGCCATTTTCCACCGCACTCAGCGCGCAACGGATCTTCGGCAACATGCCGCCGTGGATGGTGCCATCTTCGATCAGATCGTTGACCTGCTTCGCGGTCAGGCCGGTCAGCACCTTGTCTTCCTTGCTCTTGAGGCCGGACACGTTGGTCAGCAGGATCAGCTTCTCGGCTTTCATGGCCTCTGCCACTTTACCCGCCACCAGATCGGCATTGATGTTGTAGGACGCGCCATCGGGGCCCACGCCGATCGGTGCGATCACCGGAATCACGTTGCTGCGGGTCAGCATGTCGATGACTTCCACGTTGACACTGGCAACCTCGCCCACGTGACCGATGTCGATGATCTCCGGCCGCTCGAGCTCCGGGGAACGGTCGAACACCTCAAGCTTGCGGGCACGGATCAGGTTGGCATCCTTGCCGGTCAGGCCTACGGCAGTGCCGCCCTGAGCGTTAATCAGTGACACGATTTCCTTGTTCACCTGACCGCCGAGCACCATTTCCACAATATCCATGGTTTCGCTGTCGGTCACTCGCATGCCGTTGACGAAGCGGGATTTGATGTTCAACCGCTCCAGCAACCCACCGATTTGCGGCCCGCCGCCGTGCACCACGATCGGGTTGATGCCCACCAGCTTCATTAACACCACGTCGCGGGCAAAGCTGCTCTTGAGCTCTTCGTTTTCCATGGCGTTACCGCCGTACTTGATGACCACGGTTTTTCCGGTAAATCGCTGAATGTAGGGCAAGCCCTTACTCAGTACGGACGCCACCTGCATTGCTGTTTCACGATCCAGTGCCATGTTGCTGCCTTCGCCTTTCCAAACGGTCGGTTAACGTAATTTCAGAGTGTTCTGCCTGTGCCCCGGGTGGCCATCAAAAGCCCGCCACCAGGTCCGGAGCCACTTTCTGTAGCTGATCACGGAACACCTGCTTGATGCGCTCCAGCGCCTCCTCGGTTTCCGCCTCGAACCTCAGCACCAGCACCGGAGTGGTGTTCGACGCCCGGCACAGGCCCCAGCCGTCGGCATAGTCCACGCGGATGCCATCGATGGTGCTGATATTGCCATCGCCGAACGCCCCTTCCTTGCCCAGGCGCGCCACCAGCTCGAACTTGGTGTCTTCGGTCACGTCCACGTTCAGCTCGGGCGTACTGATATCTTCCGGGAAATCCTCGAACACCTCATCGCTGTGGCGGTCCTCAATGCCCAGAATTTCCAGCAGCCGTGCGGCCGAATACAGGCCATCATCGAATCCGTACCAGCGTTCGCCGAAGAAAATGTGGCCGCTCATCTCTCCGGCCAGCAACGCCCCGGTTTCCTTCATCTTCGCCTTCATCAGCGAGTGTCCGGTTTTCCACATGATCGGGCGCCCCCCGGCTTCGGAAATCACACCCGCCAGACGGCGGCTGCACTTGACGTCGTAGAGCACGTCAGCGCCCGGATTGCGCGACACCACGTCGCGGGCAAACAGCATCAGCAGGCGGTCGGGCCAGATGATCTTGCCGGTGTTGGTAACCACACCCAGGCGGTCCCCATCGCCATCGAAGGCCAGGCCAATGTCCGCTTTTTCCGCCTGCACCCGGGCGATCAGGTCCGCCAGATTGTCGGGCTTGCCGGGATCCGGGTGGTGGTTGGGGAAATCGCCATCAACCTCGCAATACAGGGGAATCACATCACAGCCGAGCTCTTCCACCAGCATGGGTGCCAGCTCTCCGGCAATGCCGTTACCGGCGTCCAGAACCACCTTCAGGGGCGCAGCCACAGCAATGTCGCCCACAATGCGATCCAGATAGGCGCGCCGGACATCCTCGGACGACTGGGCCCCCTGGCCACTGGCCAGATCTCCGGTCTGGATCCGCTGCAGCAGCTTCTGGATGGCGTCACCTGACAGGGTCTCGCCGCCCAGCATGATTTTCAGGCCGTTGTAGTTGGCCGGGTTGTGACTACCGGTCACCATCACCCCGGAACCGGTCTGCAGTTTGTGGGTGGCAAAATACAGCACCGGCGTAGGTACCGCCCCCACGTGGACCACGTTGCAGCCGGCAGACATGATGCCCCGGGCCACGGCGTCCGCGAGATCGGGGCTGGAGTGGCGACCATCGTAGCCGATACAGATCCTGTCCACGCCCCGCTGCGCCGCCTCGCTGCCGATGGCGCGGCCAATGGTATACACGATATCCTCGGACAGGGTGTCACCCACAATGCCCCGTATGTCGTAGGCGCGGAAGATGCCCGCAGGCACCGTGACCGATGGCGGTACCGTCTCCTGCACCGCCGGCGCAGGAGAGGCCTCCTCGAGGCGGTCATCCGCGGTGCCTCCGCCGAAACCCAGAACGTCGTCATCACCGTCGAGCATGTCGATGTCGAGCATGTCCTTGTCCTGGAACAACGGCTCGTCGGTCTCTGCCAGCGCCGGTTTTGATGCCCCCTTCGCCGGCCGGGCCGACTCGGAGGCTTTCGCCATCCGCTTATCGACCATCTGGGACAACCGCTGCAGAACCTCGCCGGTAGACGCCACCATATCCCACTTGAGCGCGGGCAATTTCAATCGCTCACCACTGAAGACTTTTTGCGCCCACTGGGTGAGCGCGGTCACATCCTGACGGATACTCCGCTGGGCCCCGCCCAGCAGCACCCACACCACAATCGCCGCGACCAGCACCGGAGCCAGTACCAGAATCAGCGCGAGCGTGGCGTTGACCACCGGAGCGGGGGCCGAGGCCGGCTTGTAACTGATGGACCAGTCCGGAGCACCGAGCCCCCGCTCCAGCGCGGCACCGCCGCCGGCACCGTTGCTGACCACCACCCGGGCGCTGCCACCGACCGTCTGCACCAACGCCAGCTGCCCGCCAAGCTGTTCATTGTTCACCGCCAGCAACGGCTTCAGCTGTGCTGCATCGAACACCACCAGCATGCTGCCGGCCATGGCCTGATTATTCGGGTTACGGATAGGCGCGGCCAGCTGGAAATACCACTGGTTATCGCGGGGAAAGGCGTCGGGGTGTAACGAGCGCCCGGATTCCGCCCGCCGGGCCAGGTCGAGGCCAGCAAACCCGAGGGTATCCGAGCCACTGGCACTGCGGGGAATACCGCCGTAGGGGAAAAGGTGAACCGCACGCACCCCGGGCAAAGCCCCGGCAAGCTCGTCCTCGACGACCTGCCTGTCCTGCGTGCTGGCCAGCGCCTCGCGTACGTGACCCTGCACAGCCAGGCCGGACACCGCGGCCTGCAACAGCGCCATGTGTTGATTCAGGCGATTGGCCGCGGCGTCGGCCTCAACCGCCGCCTGCAACTGCGCACGGCGCGATTCCGCCGGTCCGGCAATCAGAAAATGGATCAGCCCGGCCGCCAGCAAACCGGCCACAAACACCACCGCCGCCTGGGTTCCAGCCACCGAGCCCAGGTGCTTCAGGCGTGGACCGCTGGCTGTTTTTCTTGGCTTCGGTTTTGCCGGCGACGGCTTTCCGGTCTGGTCGGCCACAGCATCATCCGATTTCTTCTTTTTACCCAGCTTCATGAGTCCATCCTGCACTTATAATTTTTTCCCGAGGCAACGGGCTATCAGCCAAGTATAGACGCCCGATGCTTTTTCTGCGTTTACAGTCTGTTACCAGCCTATCGCGTGCCGGTTGAGCCAAAACCACCGGCACCACGGTCACTGGCGTCGAAGGCGTCGACCACTTCAAAATCCGCCTGCACCACCGGCACCAGCACCAACTGCGCCAGCCGCTCACCGATGTCGATGGTGAACTCGCTTTGCCCCCGGTTCCAGCACGACACCATCAGCTCACCCTGATAGTCCGAGTCGATCAGACCGACCAGATTGCCCAGCACAATACCGTGCTTGTGGCCCAGGCCGCTGCGGGGCAGGATGACGGCCGCCAGTGACGGATCGGCGATGTGAATCGACAGGCCGGTTCTGATCAGCTCGGTATCGCCCGGCCTAAGGGTCAACGGCTGCTCCAGGCACGCCCGCAGGTCCAGCCCTGCAGAGCCCTCGGTGGCGTATTCCGGGAACGCGATGGTGTCACCGATTCTGGGGTCCAGAATGCGGACCTGAAGTGTTTTGCGTGTCATGAAGGTTCCTGTCGGTAGGGTTTCAGAGAAATGCGGTTCAGGGCAGCTGCCCGGCGATCAGTGCTATCAGCCGGCGCGCGATACCGGTTTTGCTCTCCGGCCCGATGGCCTGCTGACCACCCGGCCAGAACACGGTGACGGCGTTGTGATCACTGTTGAAGCCCAAACCGGGCACGGAGACATCGTTGGCGACAATCATGTGCAGCTTCTTGCGTGCCATCTTGTCGCGGGCGTAATGCTCCACATCGGTGGTTTCCGCGGCAAACCCGACCGTGAAAGGCGCATTGTCCCGCGCGGCAATGGAGGCCAGGGTATCCGGGTTGCGTACCAGGGCCAGAGTCATGCCTGTGCTGGTCTTCTTGATCTTGTCACTGGCGCAGGCATCGGGACGGTAATCCGCCACTGCGGCGGTGGCGATGAACAGGTCGCAGCCTTCGTCCACCGCACGGCCGGTTTCCACCAGCATCTCCTCGGCGGTCATCACCGGCCGAACCGCCACACCGGCAGGCGCAGACAGGGTGACCGGCCCGCTGACCAACACCACGTCCGCACCAGCGGCACGAGCAGCCGCGGCAATGGCATAGCCCATTTTGCCGGAGCTGTGGTTGCTGATGTAACGCACCGGGTCAATGGGCTCCCGCGTGGGCCCGGCGGTAATGACAACCCGCTTGCCGGTCAAAACACCGGTGCCGGAAGACGGCGCAACGGCGGGGCCGACAATACGCTCGAACAGGACCTGGGGCTCCAGCATCCGCCCCGGGCCGGTATCGCCGCAGGCCTGGGACCCTTCATCCGGCCCCCACAGCCGGATCTGGGGATCCTCAGCCAATATTTCGATGTTGCGCCGGGTGCGGGCGTTGTTCCACATTGCCTGATTCATTGCCGGGGCCAGCGCGATGGGCGCTTCAGTCGCGCAGCACAGGGTTGTCAGCAGGTCGTCCGCCAGGCCGTGGGCGAGGCGGGCAATGAAATCCGCTGTGGCGGGCGCAACCACGATCAGATCTGCCCACTTGGCCAGCTCAATGTGGCCCATCCCCTGCTCGGCCTCCGGATCCAGCAACGATGTCCGCACCGGCTCACCGCTCAGGGCCTGAAACGTCAGCGGGGTGACGAACGCTTCAGCGCCCCGGGTCATCACCACGCGGACCTCGTGCCCGGCCTTTTTCAGCAGACGCACCAGCTCAGCGCACTTGTAGGCGGCAATACCACCGGTGATTCCCAGCAGAATTCGTTGTGGGGCCATACCTGCTCCGTACCCAAATGTTACAAAGAACTCATAAGATACCACGGCTGACGCCTGCGGACAGCCTGCACCCCGTGATAGACTTTCCGACAGATTTCAGTGGCCTGCGCAGGACGCGCCGGCGCCACCCGAACCCGGACCACAGACCGCAAGGATGCAACCATGACCACACCCACTTGGCCCGCGGACGAGCGCCCGCGCGAGCGCCTGCTGGCCCACGGCGCCGGCAGCCTGTCCGACGCCGAACTGCTGGCCATTTTCTTGCGTACCGGCACCGCCGGTATGCCGGTGATGGAACTCGCCCGCCACCTGATCGACAGCTTCGGCGGCCTGCGCGGCCTGATGACCGCGTCGCAACGGCAGTTCTGCGAGGTCAAAGGCCTCGGTACCGCCAAATACGCCCAGGTGCAGGCCGCCATGGAAATGGCGCAACGGGTGATGGACGAACCCTTGCGCCAGGGCGACCCGCTGCGCTCCCCCGGCGACACCCGCCGGTTTCTGTGCAGCCGCCTCGGCACCTACCCCCACGAGGTGTTTGCCGGCCTGTTCCTGGACAACCGCCACCGGGTCATTCAGTACCGGGAGCTGTTTCGCGGCACGATTGATGGCGCCGCGGTCTACCCCAGGGAGGTGGTGCGTCAGGCATTGGAGTATAATGCGGCGGCGGTGATATTTGCCCACAACCACCCGTCCGGCGTGGCGGAACCGAGCCAGGCGGACATTTCCCTCACCCGGCGCCTGAAAGAGGCCCTGGGATTGGTGGATATCAGGGTTCTTGACCATATGGTTGTCGGCCACGGTGAGGTAATATCCCTGGCTGAACGGGGGCTGATGTAAACCGCGCTGGGCCAGAACCAAAAAACTGGCCAAATTCCCAACAATTTTTTGCGTTGGGGGGGTCAGTTCTGGTATAAAGGCGTCCCTTTCTGGCGGCGTCTGGCGAGCAGCTTGCTTTTTCGTGGCGCAAGCAGCGACAACCAGAAGCGCGATTAAACGAATTCGTATATCAAGACCATTGCTCAGGTCGGAGGCAAGTATGTCCAGAGTTTGTCAGGTTACCGGTAAGCGTCCGGTCACCGGTAACAACGTATCCCACGCGATGAACCACACTCGTCGTCGCTTTCTGCCGAATCTGCAGAACCACCGCTTCTGGGTTGAATCAGAGAAGCGTTTCGTGAAGCTGCGCGTATCCACCAAGGGTATGCGCATCATCGATAAAAAAGGCATTGACGCTGTGCTGGCCGATCTTCGCGCCCGCGGCGAGAAATTTTAAGGAGCCGCATCATGCGCGAGAAAATCAAGCTGGTTTCATCAGCAGGTACTGGTCATTTCTACACGACCAACAAGAACAAGCGTAACACCCCGGAAAAGATCGAGATCAAAAAGTACGATCCGGTCGTCCGTAAGCACGTTGCGTACAAGGAAGCCAAGATCAAGTAATTGATCCGGCGACCGACAAAAAACCCGGCCTGGTGCCGGGTTTTTTATTGCCTCAGACTTTTCCCTGTCATCAAAACGTCTCCAGATACCCTTTCGGCAGCGCCACGTCCATGGCAATCGGCAGGTGATCGGACATCGGATAACTCACCACCTCCGAGCGGCGGATCTCCAGACTGGGGCTGACCAGGATGTGATCCAGGGCTTTTTCCGGGCGCCAGCTCGGAAAGCTGTGGGCCGTGTCCGGCAACGGGATCAGGTTGGTTTCTTTCAGGGGGGTCTGAGTCAGCAGTTCTTCGGCGTGATTGTTCATATCCCCCATCAGCACCACATGCTGATAGTCGCCGATCAGTTCGCGGATGTAGCCCAGCTGGCGCTGCTGCGCCGCCCGGCTCAGCGACAGGTGCATCATCACCAGCACCAGTGGGTCGTCCTCGGAGCCATAGCGGGCAATGATCGCGCCCCGCCCGGGGATCAGTCCCGGCAGCTTGTGCTCGGTCACATCCAGCGGCCGATAGCGGCTCAGCAGCCCGTTGCTGTGCTGGGCAATCTGCCCGAGGTTGCGGTTAAGCTGCTGATACCAGTAGGGAATGCCCGCCGCCTCAGCCAGGTACTGCACCTGGTTGATGTAGGCACTGCGCAGACTGCCGCCGTCACACTCCTGCAGGGCCACGACATCGTAGTTGCGCAACAACGTGGCGATACGGTCGAGGTTCTCGATGCGGTTGCGGTGCGGCAGAAAATGCTGCCAGCTGCGGGTCAGATAATGCCGGTAGGACGAGGTATTGATCCCGACCTGGATATTGAACGTCAGCAGCCGGATATGCCGGTGCGCTTCGAACTCGGGCACATGCTCGCTGCCCGAGCTGCAACTGCGCCTGGGCTCTCTGGCGGGGCGCAGGAGCCCGTCCAGCTGCTTGCGAATGTGTCTGTACATAGTGGCCAGCTCACCCGACTGTGACGCGTGTTTACCTGCGGAAACAGGGTTGCTTACTCGGCAGCGCCCCGCTCCTGTTCGATGAGGTAATCCACCACTTCCAGCGCCGCTTCATGGCTGCCAGCCATGGAGGCACTGACCGTATACTTGCCATTAACCAGCATAGTCGGTGTGCCGGTAATGCGCGCGCCGCGGATTTTGGACTGCGCCTTCTGCATTTTCGCATTCACCCCGAAGCTGTTGTATGCCTTCAGGAATGCCTCGCCATCCACGTCGTGACCACTGACGAACTCTGCCAGTGCCTCACCGGAGTTCAGCGGCCGCCGATCCCGGGCCAGGGCGTCGAACAGCGCGTCGTGCACCTTGTCCAGCTCGCCCATGGACTCCAGCGCGTAAAATGCCCGGGCGTGCGGCTCCCAGGATTGACCAAGTGCTGCCGGAATCTGCACGTAGTCGACGTCGTCCGGGATATCTTCTGCCCAGGACTCCACCAGCGGCTTGAAGTTGTAACAGTGGGGGCAGCCGTACCAGAACACTTCTGCCACTTCGATGGTTTCGCTGTTGTCGGTACGAACCGGTGAACTGAGCTCCCGGTAATGGGTGCCTTCCTGCCACTCCGCCGCAGTGGCCTGTCCGGCAATGGCAAAGGCTGCGAGCAAGGTGACAGCAATACTCAGACTTCTCAACATCGACGATCTCCGTTTTTTGAACGTTGTTTCTGGAACTGATTATGACCCAGCGTGTGCGAAAAGTTCCACCGACGCCAGATTAAAGCGGGGAAAGGCATAAAAAAACCCCGCACAGGGCGGGGCTTCTGACGTCGCGACTCTGATCCGATGGACTCAGTTCAGGCCGGAGAGGTAGTTGGAAACCGCTTCAATTTCCGAATCGGTCAGCTTGGCGGCGACGTCCATCATGATGGACGCATTCTGGCCGCCGGCACGCTCGCCGTCGCGGTAGGCTTTCAGCTGCTTCTCGAGATATTCCGCATTCTGGCCGCCCAGTCGCGGGTAGCCCGCCGGCTCGTTACCTTTGCCCTGCGGACTGTGGCAGCCGGCGCATGCCGGAACACCAGACGCCATGTTGCCGCCGCGGTACAGTGTCTGACCGGCGTCAACCAGATCCGGATTAGCCTGCTGGACAGTCATGTCCTGCTCGTTGTAATAGGCTGCCAGGTCCTGCAGGTCGTCGTCGGACAGGTTATCCAGGATACCGGTCATTTCGGCAATCTGACGGTCGCCGTCCTTGATGGCGGCCAGTTGCTGGTACAGATACTTTTCACCCAGCCCGGTCAGTTTCGGGTAGGCGCCCATGATAGGCTTGCCGCCGCCTTCGCCGTGACAGCTTGCGCACACCGCTGCATTCGCTTCGCCTGCTTCAGGATCTCCCGCCCCGTGCGCCATCGCTGTGAGGCCAACGCCGAGAACAACTCCTGCGATCAGTTTTTTCATGCTCGCTCCGCTTCTCTCATTCAAAGTATTCTTCGTTATGCAGCCGGCAGGCACTGGCCCAGACAGGCACAAAACCGGGGCTGTTCAGCAGCAACGCTCAGCGTGCTGCCCGGAATTGGTGTAGCATTATACATTAATCCCTGATAACTGAAATCCAATAGGAAATCCAACCGCCGTGTCATCCGACCTGACCCCGAAGCCCATCTCGTTCAACAGCGCCCGTTTTCTGATCAGCGCCTCCAAACTGGAGGAGTGCCCACCAGACATCGGTGCCGAGGTGGCATTCGCCGGGCGCTCCAACGCCGGTAAGTCCAGCGCCATCAATTCGATCACCGCCCACGGCAAGCTGGCTAGAACCAGTAAAACCCCCGGTCGTACCCGGCTGATCAACTTCTTCACGCTGAACCGGGAGCACTGCCGCCTGGTGGACCTGCCCGGCTATGGCTACGCCAAGGTCTCCCGGGACATGAAAGATGACTGGCAGAAACACCTGGGGCATTACCTCAATGATCGCCGCTGCCTGCGCGGCCTGGTGCTGGTGATGGACATCCGCCACCCGCTGACCGATTTCGACCAAATGATGGTGGAATGGTGCGAGCATAACAACCTGCCACTGATGATTCTTGCCACCAAGGCCGACAAACTGAAGTTTGGTCAGGCCAAAACCGCGATGATGGGGATTGCCAACAAACTGAAAGCCTTCACCTGCGTGCACCACCTGATCATGTTCTCGGCCACGTCCAAGCGCGGCGTTGATGAGTGTCGTGATGCGTTGAACGCATGGCTGGAGAGCGAGGATACGTCGCCGGTGGTGGAGTAAGCCATAAAAAACCGGCTTGCCATCAGACAAGCCGGCGAAACGTCAGGGTTTGCGACGTGCTAAAACCTGAGAACTCACTCAGGATGGCGCCAGGGATGTCCGGATCCCCAGCGTCAGTAGTGAGACTCCCGGCTGTTTGAAAAGTTCCCGGTGCTGCTTAATTTCTAACCAGGCTCGCGTCGGCGGTCTGCGCCTGAGCAGCAACCGCCGTCTCCGGCAGTTGCGGACGGTACCGTTCCCGCAGGGCCATGACCCGCTCACGGTAGGCGGAGGTCAGGTAAGGCAGTTCCAGCGTCAGCACCTGATAAATGCCCTGCTTGAGTTCGGTCAGGGTCAGCGTGGCGGACTCCTCACCTGCGTGCGCGGTTTTCAGGAATGCCATCCAGTTGGTGATCACCAGCCAGACATTCAGCGACATGGCCGCCCGTAACTCGTCCGGCTGCGGCTCGATGATACCGGCTTCCGCCAGTTTCTCGAAAATGCGGCTGATGGCATCCAGGCAGCGGTTTGTAAACTCCCGGTAGTCCTGCCGCAATCGACGATCACCATCCAGCAGATACTCCAGGTCCCGGTGAAAGAACCGGTAACTCCACAAACCATCAAACACCGATTCCAGATAGAACGTCATGTCCTCCAGCGTGAGTGGCCGGTCTTCGGGAATATCCAGGTAGAAATCCACCAGCTTTTCATATTCCAGGAAAATCTCGTAGATGATGTCCGACTTGTTACGGAAGTGGTAATAGAGATTGCCCGGAGAAATAGCCAGGTGCGCGGCGATGTGATTGGTGGTGACGTTCCGTTCACCCCGCTCGTTGAAGAGCTCCAGGCTGGATAGCAGAATCTTGTCTCTGGTTTTCATAGGTTCGGCGTGGCCTTGTTGTTAAGGACGTCTTTGTATGGCCGGCGGATGGCCTGATCCGCCATCGGGCTTTTCTTGACTCACTAGAGTATATACTCTAATAATACCCTCAAGCGCAAATTGGGCGTTTTTTCGCCACCACGCAGTATCGCCACACACAACAACAGTGAATCCGGCACCCCGCCCGGATCCGCGAGGAGAAAGCACCATGGGAGCTACCGTCGTCCAGCTTACCGAGAGCAAAAAACAGATTCAGCATACACACCGTGTGTTCGAAGACCAGAAGAAGGCCTTCCGCAACAATCCGATGCCGTCGCTGTCAGAGCGCCAGGAAAACCTCAAGCGTCTGAAACGTGCGCTGCTGAGCAACCAGGACAAACTGACCGACGCCATCGACCGGGACTTCAGCTGTCGCTCACGGGACGAGTCCCTGATTGCCGAGATCATGCCCTCCATTCAGGGTATCAACTACACCCTGAAGAATCTGAGCGGCTGGATGAAACCGTCCAAGCGCCACGTCAGCGTGCTGTTCCAGCCCGCCAGCAACAAGGTGCACTACCAGCCCAAGGGCGTTGTCGGCGTGATCGTGCCCTGGAATTATCCGCTCTATCTGGCCGTCGGTCCCCTCGTGGCCTCGCTGGCGGCGGGTAACCGCACCATGATCAAGATGTCGGAATTCACCCCGCACACCTCGGCACTGTTCAAGGAAATCATCGAGTCCACCTTCCCGGAAGATCTGGTGTCGGTGATCACCGGCGAAGCCGATGTGGCCGCCGATTTCTCCGGCCGGGCGTTCGACCACCTGCTGTTCACCGGCTCCACGTCCGTCGGCAAACTGGTAATGAAGGCGGCCGCCGAGAACCTGACCCCGGTGACCCTGGAGCTTGGCGGCAAGTCGCCCGCCATCGTGTCCTCGGACGTGCCGATGGAAGATGCCGCCCAGCGCATCGCCTTCGGTAAGGCCTTCAATGCCGGCCAGACCTGCGTGGCGCCGGACTACGTGCTGTGCCCAGCTGATCGGGTCAAAGCGTTTGTGGACGAGTTCCGCGCCCGCTTCAGCGACATGTACCCGAGCCTGCGGGACAACGACGATTTCACCGCCATCATCAACGAGCGTCAGTACGATCGCCTGCAGGGCTACCTGACGGACGCCCGCGAGAAAGGCGCAGAAGTTGTCGAGATCAATCCCGCACGGGAGAATCTCAACGATGGCACCCGCAAGATTCCGCTGACTCTGGTGCTGAACACCACACCGGACATGAAAGTGATGCAGGACGAAATCTTCGGCCCGATCCTGCCGGTGGTCAGCTATGGCAATCTTGACGAAGCCATCCACTACATCAATGATCGCCCGCGGCCGCTGGCGCTGTACTTTTTTGGCTACGACAAGTCCATGCAGCAACATGTGGTGAACAACACCCACTCCGGCGGCATGTGCATCAACGATGCCCTGATGCACGTGGCACAGGACGACCTGCCCTTCGGCGGTGTTGGTGATTCCGGCATGGGCCATTACCACGGCAAGGAAGGCTTCCTGACCTTCTCCCATCACCGGGCGATCTTTACCAAACAGAAGTTCAACAGCGGCAAGTACGTGTATGCTCCCCACGGCACCGCCGCCCACAAAATGGTCTACAAGCTGTTCATTCGCTGAAGTACCGACAACCCGGAGACTGAAAAGCCGGAGAAAGCGCCGGGATGCAACCCGGCGCTTTTTGTCAGCCGACGATAATAAAAAGGCGACCCTGACATGCCCCACGTTCCTAATTCCGAATCCCGCGACGCCACCTCCATGGACCGGCGCAGCTTTCTCCGCACCGGCGTGGCCGGCACGCTGTTTCTCGGCACCGTAAGCCTTGGCGCCGGTCTCAGTGGCTGCGCCACCGCGCCCGCGGGGCGCATGAGCGCCGTGGACACCCGCATGGACGCCAGTTACCGCTTCCAGTTTCTCACCCGTGACGACATCACGCTGTTCGAAGCCCTGCTACCTGCCATCGTCGGCCCGGCGCTGACTGAGCAACCGGAACAGCGCAGCCAGGCCATTGCCGGCACCATTGAGCGTATCGACCAGGGCATCGTGCAATTCGGCCCGGCCAACCAGCAAGAGTTGCGGCGGTTGTTTGACCTGCTCAACTTCGGTCTGACACGGGTCACCATTGCCCGGATCTGGTCCAGCTGGCCCAATGTGACCACCGCCGAAGCCGACGCCTTCCTGCAGCGCTGGCGCACCAGCGGGATCGGCCTGTTCAACAATGGCTACATTGCCCTGACCAAAATCAGCAACGTGGCGTTCTATGGCCACCCTGAACACTGGCACCTCTCGGGTTATCCGGGACCACCGACCTGGGCCATGGATGCCCTGCCCCAGTTCAAGAACGCCTGACCTCGCCTTTGCTGATTACCGGAGCCAATCATGTCTTTAACCGATCGTATCGCCCAGGGCCTTGAGTCCGGCTGGCGCGTCACCGACGCCGCTACCCTCACCAATCACCAGACCCACGAAGCCGATGTGGTGATCATCGGCACCGGTGCCGGCGGCGGCACCACCGCTGAAATACTTGCCCGCGCCGGGTTGTCGGTCATCCTGATGGAGGAGGGGCGGCTGTACCACCAGAAAGATTTCCGCATGGACGAACTCACTGCCTATGCCTCGCTGTACCAGGAAGGCATGAGCCGGGTCACCAAAGACGGTGCCATTGCCATTCTGCAGGGCCGCTGCGTCGGCGGGTCCACCACCGTGAACTGGACGTCCAGCTTCCGCACCCCGGAGCCGACACTGAACTACTGGGCCGACCGGTTCGGCCTTGAGGCCCTGCGGCCAGAGGCCATGAGACCCTGGTTCGATGGCCGCGAGCAGCGCCACACCGTGGCTCCCTGGCTCACCGATCCCAACGTTAACAACGACATTCTGCGCCAGGGCTGTGAAAAGCTCGGCTATTCCTGGGAAGTGATCCCCCGCAACGTTAAAGGTTGCTGGAATCTGGGTTACTGCGGCGTGGGCTGCCCCACCAACGCCAAACAGGGCGCCCTGACCACCACCATTCCCGCGGCTCTGGATAACGATGCCCGCCTGTTCCATGGTTTGCGCGCCGACAAACTGGTGATGAAGCAGGACCGCATCGACCATCTGGTTGCCTCCGCCATGTCCGCGGACAGCGTGACGCCGTCGGGTGTGACGGTGACCCTCAAAGCCCGGCATTTTGTGGTCGCCGCCAGCGCCATCGGCTCGCCGGGGCTGCTGCTGCGCTCGCAGTTACCCGACCCCCACAACCGGGTCGGCAAGCGCTCCTTTATCCACCCGGTCAATGCCACCGTGGCCCGGATGCCCGAAAAGGTCGATCCCTTTTACGGCGCCCCGCAATCGATCTACTCGGACGAGTTCAATTTCCGTGACGGCGTGGACGGACCGGCAGGCTACAAACTGGAAGTGCCGCCGCTGCATCCGGCGATGTCCGGCGGGGTGGTGCCGGGTCATGGCAAGGAGCAGCTCGACAACCTCAAACAGCTGCCGTGGATGCAGTCGGTGATTGCGCTGATGCGGGATGGCTTTCACCCGGACAGTCCCGGCGGCACCGTCAGCCTCCGTGATGACGGCAGCCCGGTGCTGGATTATCCGGTCACCGACTATCTCTGGACCGGATTGCGTAACGCGTTCCGCACCATGGCGGAAATCCAGTTCGCCGCCGGCGCCGAGCAGGTGCGACTGATGCACCTGGACTCGCCCTGGTTTGATCGCTGGGCCGACGCCAAAGCCGCCATCGACACCCTGCCCATGGAACCACACCGGGTGCGGCTGTTCACTGCGCACCAGATGGGAGGCTGCGGTATGGGCGAGGACCCACGCAACTCGGTGGTGAACGGGTTTGGCGAGCACCATCAGGTCAGCAACCTGAGCGTTCACGATGCCTCGGTGTTCCCCACCAGCATCGGCGCCAATCCCCAGTTGTCGGTGTACGCGCTGGCGGCACGCAACAGCACCCGTCTGGCCAGCCGGCTCAGAGGCTGACAAAGGCGCAGGTGCCCGAGTATGCTATAGGCCCGTTACCCAAGGAGCTGTGCATGCCTAAAGTCATTTATCCGGGCACCTTTGACCCGATCACCAATGGCCACACCGACCTGATCGAGCGGGCAGGCCGGATGTTCGACGAAATCGTTGTGGCCGTTGCCTACAATTCGAAAAAACAGCCGCTGCTGAATCTGGACGAGCGCTGCGAGCTGGTCCGCAAGGCCACCGCCCACATTCCCAACGTGACGGTTACCGGGTTCAGCAACCTGCTGGCGGATTTCGTGCGGGAACAGAAGGCAACGGTGATTCTGCGAGGGTTACGGGCAGTGTCGGATTTCGAGTACGAATTCCAGCTGGCGGACATGAACCGCCGCCTGGCGCCAGAGGTCGAGAGTGTGTTCCTGACCCCGGCCAACCACCTGTCATACATTTCCTCAACGCTGATCCGGGAAATTGCTTCTCTGGGCGGTGACGTGTCGGAATTCGTGGATCCCGCCGTTGAGGCCGCCCTGAAACAGAAGTTCCAGCAATCCTGAGGTAGTCGCTGATGGCCCTGATGATTACCGACGAATGCATCAACTGCGATGTCTGCGAGCCGGAATGCCCGAACGATGCGATCTCGCCGGGCGACGAAATTTACCTGATTGATCCCAACAAGTGCACCGAATGCGTGGGCCATTTTGATGAGCCCCAGTGCCAGCAGGTATGCCCGGTGGATTGTATCCCCCTGGACCCTCTGCGGCCGGAGACCGAGGCGCAGCTACTGGAAAAGTACCACCAGCTGACCGGCAACTGACAAGGCCATCACAGCAGGGGTGGCAACGGAATGACCACCCCGTTCACGTTGAGAGCCAGATCCTTCAGCTCCGCCTCCATGCTCAGGCGGTCGCCCTGCTGCACCATCATGCCTTCCTTGATCAACGGTGCCAGCTGCATCATCAGCGCCGGGTACTTGTCCACCAGCACGGCCGGCAGACTCACCGCTACCTGACCGGTCAGCCGCTGCATGACCATCAGCATTTCTGCCCGCTCCTGGTCGGACAACCGGGGATGGCCGATCATCACCTCACCGTTCACTTCACCTTCCGGTGTCATCAGGCGGATGGTCGGAAAGCCGACATTGAAGCCTTCTGCCGCCAGCCCCAACAGCGACTCATTGATGCGATTCATGCTGGCCATCTGTTGCTCGAATGCCGCCTGCGAACCGCCGTGATCCATGGCGGCCATCTGCAGATCGGTCAGCGCCGCGGTCAGGGCACTCCAGCTGTCCACGTCCAGATCCTGCAGTATAAATTTCACGCGGTGCGGGCCCGCGGTCTGGTCATCGGTAGTGACGGTGTCCAGGGTCGCCAGGGCTTCGCTGTTCACGCGCCGATCGTTATCGGTGGCCCAGGTCTGGCTGGTCAGGGCAAAGCCTTCCAGCCGCACCGACGGCTGCCCCGGAGCAGACCATTCCAGGGCGTCGAGATGCGCCTCCCCTTCCCCGGTCCAGACTTCGCCGCGCAGGTGGCGCAGGCTCTGTTCCAGCCGGAATTCATTCACCGAGAGCGCCATCTCCGGGGAGGACACAACCATGCCGGGCCAAACCAGCGTCAGATCCGCCTCCGTGCCGGCGCCACCGATATCGGCTCGGGCAAAGCCCCCCGACATCCGCAGCGTCTCACCGGTCTGGTCGTTGTTCACTGACACCGCCGGCATGGTCAGCTCGACAATGGCCGTGCCCCACAGACGGGTTTCCAGGGTCAACTCGGGTTGCTCCTCGGCGAACAGTTCCTTCGCCACCTCCGGCAAGTCCTCCAGCGGGGAGAATTCCATCAGGCTGCCAGTCACCCCGTGGGAAACCCGGGCCTGATACCGGAATCGCAGGGGCTCCTCCCCTGCCGGATCATCAAACACCAGGGTGCCCTCAAAGCGGCCACCGAGATAGCCGCGCTGGTAATCACCGGTATCCACCCGGACAAACTGCTGTGACGCGTTCACCTCCGATGTGACCCTGTGCCATTGCTGCTCGGTCACCATGCCAACCCCAAAGGGCGCGGCGATGGCGGCGGCAAGGACAACCGCACCCACGACCATTCCTGTCTTTTTCAATGCCGTTCTCCGTCACACTCTGAGTTTATTGCCCGGTCAGGCGGTCCAGCAGGACCAATTGCGATGCCAGCCGATCTTCGCCTTCTGCCGGCTGATTCTGCAGGTAGCTGCCATCCGGCTGCAAGACCCAGGACTGGCAATTGTCTGCCAGATAGGTGTCCAGGTCCTCACGCACCCTCGCAATCAGGTGCGGATCTTCCAGCGGGAAGGCGGTTTCAATGCGGCTCAGCAGGTTACGTTCCATGCCATCGGCACTGGAACAGTAGACGTCCGGCCGGCCATTGTTGCCGAAGTAATAGACACGGGTATGTTCCAGGAATCGACCGATGATGGATCGCACGCGGATGTTGTCCGACAGCCCCGGCACCTCCGGCCGCAGGCAGCAGATGCCGCGAATGATCAGGTCGATCTTCACTCCGGCCTGGGATGCCCGGTACAGCGCCTTGATCAGCTGTGGCTCGGTCAGCGCGTTGAACTTGAGAATAATGCGGCCTTTCCGGCCGTATTCCGCCTCACGATCGATCAGGCTCAGCAACCGTGTATGCAGGGTAAAGGGCGCGTGAAAGAGTTTCTTGATCTTCAGCGCCTTGCCCATGCCGGTCAGCTGCTGAAACAGCTTGTTGACGTCATCGCCGATGGATTCGTCACAGGTCAGGAAGCTGTAATCGGTATAGAGCCGTGCGTTACCGGCGTGGTAGTTGCCGGTGCCCAGGTGAACGTAGCGACGCAGGCGCCCCTCTTCCCGCCGTACGATGAGGATCATCTTGGCGTGGGTCTTGTAGCCCACCACGCCGTAGACCACGATCACCCCGGCTTCCTGCAGGCGGCTGGCGAGCTCGAGGTTTTCTGCTTCGCTGAAACGCGCCCGCAGTTCGATCACCGCAGTCACTTCCTTGCCACGACGGGCGGCATCGGCCAGTGCTTCAACAATTTCCGAGTCCGCGCCGGCGCGATAGAGCGTCTGGCGGATCGCCAGCACCTGGGGATCTTTTGCCGCCTGGCGCAGCAGGTCGGTCACCGGGCTGAAATTTTCATAGGGGTGCAGCAGCAGGATCGGCCGTTTGCGAATGGCATCAAACATCGAATCCTTGCTGCGGATCTGCCGAGGTATCGACGGCGAAAAGCCGGAGTAGGTCAGATCCGGCCGATCCACCAGCCCGCCGACCGCCATCAGTCGAGTCAGGTTCACCGGGCCATGCACCTGATAGAGATCCCGTTCGGTCAGTCCGAACTCCTGCAGCAGAAACTGAACCAGTTCTTGCGGGCAATTGTCCGCCACTTCCAGACGCACACCGTCACCGAACCGGCGGCTCAGCAACTCTCCCCGCAGCGCGGACGCCAGATCCTCCAGATCGTCCTCCAGCTCGAGGTCGGCGTTGCGGGTCAGGCGGAACTGGTAGCAGCCCTTGACCTCCATGCCGGGAAACAGCTCGTCGGCGTGGGCGTGAATCATCGACGACAGGAACACCAGATTCTCACCGCCATCGCAGACATCGTTGGGTAACCGCACCAGCCGCGGCAACGAGCGCGGCGCCGGGACGATGGCCATGCCGGTCTCACGCCCGAAGGCGTCCTTGCCATCCAGCTCCACAATGAAGTTGAGGCTTTTGTTCACCAGCCGTGGAAAAGGGTGGGAAGGGTCCAGTCCGATAGGGCTGACCACCGGCAGAATTTCCTCGTCGAAGTACCGACGCACCCAGTCGGCCTGGGCCGGAGTCCATTCACGGCGGCGCACGAAATGGATGTTCTCCTGCTCCATCTCCGGAATCAGCACATTGTTGAGGATGTCATACTGTTCACGGATGTATTCGTGAGCCACGCGGCTGATTTCCGCCAGCGCCTGCTCCGGCATCATGCCGTCCGAACCGACGGTCTCACGGCCGTATTTCATCTGCTGGCGCAGACCGGCGACACGGATCTCGAAAAACTCGTCCATGTTGCTGCTGAAAATACAACAGAAAATCAGCCGGTTGATCAGCGGGTGCGTGGTGTCCAGTGCCTGCTTCAATACCCGGTAGTTGAACTGCAGCTGGCTGAGTTCACGATTGAAGTAGTTTTCGCTGGCGCCCAGATCAACCCCCTGCCCCACCGGCGGCACTTCCACCGGGGCCGGGATGCTCTGATCGTCCACAACGTGCAATTCATTGGCTGATTCGGTAGTCATGACTCACTGATTCCAGATGTTTGATTCTTGGTACCCTATGGCTTCCCGGCACCCCGTGCGGATTCACGCAGCAGCCGCGCGGCCCTGACCGCGAAATAGGTGAGGATGGCATCGGCACCGGCCCGGCGCATGGCCATCAGGCTTTCCATCATCACCGCATCGCCGTCAAGCCAGCCATTGTCCGCCGCCGCCATGTGCATGGCGTACTCGCCGCTGACCTGATAAACAAATGTGGGTACCTGCAGCTCGTGTTTGACGCGGTACACAATGTCCAGATAGGGCATGCCCGGCTTGATCATCACCATGTCGGCACCCTCGGCCAGATCCATGGCAACCTCGTGGAGCGCCTCATCGCTGTTGGCCGGATCCATCTGATAGGTCGATTTATTACCCTTGCCCAGATTGGCGGCGGAACCGACGGCATCGCGGAAGGGGCCATAGTAGCTCGACGCATATTTGGCAGAATAGGCCAGAATGCGGGTATTCACATAACCCGCCGATTCCAGAGCATCGCGGATGGCACCGACGCGGCCGTCCATCATGTCCGAGGGCGCCACGATATCGGCGCCGGCATCCGCATGGGACAGAGCCTGATTAACCAGCGCTTCAATGGTCACGTCGTTAAGCACATAACCATCGTTATCAATAATGCCGTCCTGGCCATGGGTGGTGAACGGATCCAGCGCCACATCCGTGATCACACCCAACTCGGGAACCGCTTTCTTCAATGCACGCACCGCACGCTGGGCCAGACCATCGGAGTTCCAGGCGCCCGAACCGGAAACGTTCTTGTCCGCCGCCGGCACCACCGGAAACAGCGCCACCGCCGGAATGCCTAGGTCCACCAGCTCTTCCGCCAGCTCGACCAGAAGGTCAATGCTTAACCGTTCAACACCCGGCATCGACGGCACGGCTTCACGCTTGCCCTGACCTTCCAGTACAAACACCGGGTAGATCAGGTTATCGGCCGTCAGTTGATGCTCCCGCACCAGGCGGCGGGAAAAATCACCCGCACGATTACGACGCAGGCGGGCAGCAGGAAAAGCACGTCGGATGGGTGAACGCATATAGCACCTCCTGGGGCGGGTCAGATTTGTGGCCGACCGGACATCGCCGATCAACAGCACTTTTATCATACACGCCCACGCCGCCGGGAGGCACGCGACCGCCGGTAATGGCCCCGATAGCGCCAGATTGTAACCGGGGGATATGACAGCTCGGTTACCACAGCAAATCCAGAGGCCGTGCTCACAGTTACTCGGGTCATTAGTCGACAACCAGCGATTGTGACCCGGGTGATTGATTTATCAGTCAAAAACCGGCGAGGACTGCTATGATCACCAGCAGACCCGTTGCCAGCCACAATGAGACCTTCATAATCTGCAGGTTCTTGTCGGGATTATAAAAATGCAGTCCGCCGGCAAATCCGGCGGCCGAGGGAAGCGGAATAGACCAATGTTCCAGGGCTCGCTGAGACAGCGTCCAAAAACCGGCCCGCTCCACACGGAGGCGGGCCCGAGAAATCAGAGTGACCGGTTGTTGAAACCAACCTCCACCTTGCGGGAAGGGTCGGACCGGAAGGTTGTATCCACTTCCTGGATTTTTCCGCCCTGGCTCAGAAATGCTTCGATGTCCGCCTGCAACTGTGCACGAATCCGGGCACGGCCAGCGACCGAGTGGTTATCCTCGTTGTCGCTGCTCCAGCTGCCGGATTGCTCCAGATTGCTTTCGTCGAATTCACTCACAGCCTTAATCTCCATCAACGAAAACAAAACACCGAGCGCACCAAACCCGGCGCGGGCAGGCCGCTCTGTCTCGGCGACACCGGGCCTTCCGGGTCACCTTGGCGTCTTTATAATCTGCTTTTTCGAGCAACGCCATTTCAGATCAACGACTTTTTTGTAATTTTTTGTAATTAAAAATAAGATACTGAAATACAAATATAAAATTGCTCATTCGCCAGCCCCTGCCAGGTTGACACAAAGAATGAATAATGATTCACTGCTTAAAAGGAGCCGCTATGGCTTACCGGGAAACGGAAAAGATGCGCAAACGCAAGGCGGAAGCCCGCCAGCGCATCCTGACTTGCGCCTACCAGTGTGTGGCTGACAGCGGATTCCGCAGCGCCAGAGTGACCACCATCGCCACTCAGTCGGGCGTGGCAACCGGAACCATCTACCGTCATTTCGAGTCCAAAGAGGACCTGTTTGCGGAGATCTTCCGGCTGGCTACCCAGCGGGAGGTGGACAAGGTCGCGGAGGCCCTGGCGACCCGAGGTGACGCCACCGTCCGGCTGGAGGCCGCGCTGCGCCAGTTTGCAGAGAGGGCACTCCGGGGGCCGGTCATGGCCTGGTCGCTGATCGCCGAGCCGGTCGATCCGAAGGTCGAAGTAGAGCGACTGAAATACCGCAAGGCTTACGCCGAGCTGTTCGAGCAAGCCATCCGCGAAGGCATGGAGGAAGGCTGCATTCCGCAGCAGGACGCTGGCCAGAGCAGCACCTGCCTGGTGGGTGCCATTGCAGAGAGCCTGGTCGGCCCTTTGTCACCGGTGCAAAGCGACTCCCGACAGGAACCGGAAAACGAACCTGAAAACGACAACAACGATCCGCTGGTCAACGCCATCATACGATTTTGCATGCAGGGGCTGACTGGCACCAGGAGGTAACATGAACGCCCGCCAGCCCGTATCACCCATTGCGGCCGATGACGCGCCCGAACTGCAGGACCGCTACCTGGCCCAGACCCACGACGTAGTCAATCAACCGCCCGCCCTGGAAGACTACAACCTGTACGAACAGGACCGGGCGCTACAAGAGGCGGTGATCCGGGAAGGCGGGCCGGGCGCCACCAACGGCCTGGCGGCCTTCGGCGCCCTCGCCGGTTCCCGCGAAACCATCGAACTGGGCTTCCGCGCCAACGAGAACAAACCGGCGTTCAACACTCACGATCGTTTCGGACACCGTATCGACCAGGTGGATTTCCACCCCGCCTATCACCAGCTGATGCACATCGCCATGGAACACGGCCTGCACAGCAGCCCCTGGACCCACCCCGGTGCCGGTGCCCACGTCAACCGCGCGGCCAAGTACTACATGCACTCCCAGGTGGAAGCGGCCCACTGCTGCCCCATCACCATGACCTTCGCCGCCATCCCGTCGATCCGCAAACAGCCGGAACTAGCGGCGTTGTGGGAGGATCGCATCCTCGCCAATGCTTACGACCCCCGCAACCTGCCCGACGGCCAGAAAAGCTCGGTGACCATCGGCATGGCGATGACCGAGAAACAGGGCGGCAGCGACGTCCGCGCCAACAGCACCCGCGCCTACCCGGTGGGCAGCGAGGGACCCGGCCAGCTCTATGAGCTGGTCGGTCACAAATGGTTCGTGTCGGCGCCCATGTGTGACGCCTTCCTGGTACTGGCTCAGACCACCAACGGCCTGTCCTGCTTCCTGATGCCGCGCTGGCGTCCGGACGGCAGCAAGAACCCATGGCAGATCCAGCGCCTGAAAAACAAGATGGGCAACGTCGCCAACGCCTCCAGCGAGGCGGAACTGCGCGGTGCCCTGGCGTGGATGGTCGGCGACGAAGGCCGCGGCGTCCCCACCATCATCGAAATGGTGGCCATGACCCGATTCGACTGCATGATCGGCAGCTCCGCCGGCATGCGCCAGGCCGTGGCCCAGGCCACCCACCACTGCCGCCACCGCAGCGCCTTCGGCCACCGCCTCAACGAACAGCCACTGATGCAGAACGTACTGGCCGATCTGGCGCTGGAAAGCGAAGCGGCACTGGCCTACACCCTGCGCATTGCCCGCGCCCTGGACAACCAGCACCTGGCACACGAACGCCTGCTGGCGCGCCTGGCCACCCCGGTGGGCAAATACTGGATCTGCAAACGCGCCCCCAACCATGCCTACGAGGCCATGGAGTGCATCGGGGGCAGCGGTGTGATGGAAGACTGCATCATGCCGCGCCTGTTCCGCGAATCCCCGGTCAACGCCATCTGGGAAGGCAGCGGTAACGTCCAGTGCCTGGACACCCTGCGCGCCATCCAGAAAGAACCGGACACCCTCGAGGCCTTCTTCCGCGAAGTAGCCGAGGCCCGCGGCAGCGATGACCGCTTCGACCGCTTCGTGGCCGAACTGCAGAACGACTTCGCCGACATCAGCGACTTCCAGTACCGCGCCCGCAACCTCGTCGACCGCCTGGCCCTGGCCCTGCAGGCCAGCCTGCTGCTGCGCGGCTCAGACCCGGCCGTGGCCGACGCCTTCTGCGCCGCCCGCCTGCAGTCCGGTGGCGGCCTCAACTATGGCAACCTACCCTCCGGCACCGACGCCGCGGCCATTATCAAACGGGCCACGCCTGTAGTAGGCTAAAACCAATACGAGGCTCCGCCTGCTCAACTCCCGAACAGCTTCGGCCAAGCGGAATCCAACCGAGCTGTTCGAGAACCGTTGAGGCGGCACTGTCCAGAACTGTGCGGAGCCAGGGATGGCGGAGCCCAAGCGCCCCAGGGACGGGCCGAAGGAGCGTGTTCTGGACAGTGCCGCCTCAATGGTTCCTGCACCGAAAGCTGAATCAACATGTCAGAAGCACTCAGAAAACTGCTCAACCAGTCTGGCCCATCGCCGGTGATTACCCCCCACGTGGGCGTACTCACCCTGCGCTTCCAGCTCTACGGCTGTGAAGACCTCAAGGCCAAACGCAAGGTCTTCACCGCCCTGAAAGCTGTCTGGGGCCGCGAACCCGACCTGGCCGTGGCGGAGACCGCCGACCAGGACGTCCTCGACTGCGCCACCTGGACCATCGCCGCCCTGGGCAGCTCGCCCCAGCAGATCACCCAGCGCCTCGACCAGGTGGAAAAAGCCATCCAGGAACGGGTGGATGCTGCCATACTGGACGTGCACCGGGAGATTCTCTGAGGGCGACGGGGGCCTGTAGCCTAACTACCCACCAGGTCGTATACTACGCGTCCTTTGACAGGGTGCCGAAAGGCTGGCTCAGGGGCCACAAGGGAGGCCAGAGCGCCCGCGGGACAACGGGCAAGACGATTTCTTCACCGTCGGATGTAGCAGTCCGGCCGTATCCGCCAGGCATCCGGAACCCGCCAGGCGGATGACCACCGATGAAAAGTGTGTGTCGCGTATGACCGGAAAGAAAAAATCCGCCCAGGCCTCGGTTGAGGCAATGTATCGGGTCTTTACGGTGCCAGAGGCGCCGGAATCGACCCTGAGCCGGATTGACCAGAACATATCTCGCAACCTCGCCGGTTTCCTGCAGGAACACATCGTCGCGGTCGAGCGGGACCTGTCCGAAGTCGAAAAGGACTTCTCCGACTACGCCATTCCTGAAAAGCCCGTGTTCGTCTCCGAGCAGGCCCAGTTCCTGCTCGACAAGCTGGTGGCTAATTCGGTTCACACCGCCTCCCCCAGCTTCATCGGTCACATGACCTCAGCGCTGCCCTATTTCATGCTGCCGCTGTCCAAGATCATGATTGCCCTCAACCAGAATCTGGTGAAGACCGAAACCTCCAAGGCGTTCACCCCCATGGAGCGCCAGGTATTGGGCATGATTCACCGGCTGGTGTACGGCCAGGACGGTGCCTTCTACCGCAAGTGGATGCACGACCCCCGCTACGCCCTGGGCGCCATGTGCTCCGGTGGCACCGTGGCCAACCTGACCGCACTGTGGGTTGCCCGCAACCGCGCGTTCCCGGCCGAAGGCAGCTTCCGCGGTATTCATGAAGAGGGCCTGTTCCGGGCACTGCGCTATTACGGCCACGAGGGCGCCGCCATACTGGTGTCCCGCCGCGGTCACTACTCCCTGCGTAAAGCCGCCGACGTGCTTGGCCTGGGCCGCGAGTTCCTGGTGCCGGTGGACACCGACGACGACAACCGCATCAACACCGACGCGCTGCGGGACAAGTGCCTGGAATTGCAGAAACAGAAGATCAAGGTCATGGCCATCTGCGGTATCGCCGGCACCACCGAAACCGGCAACGTCGACCCTTTGGACGGCATGGCCGACATCGCCCGGGAATTCGGCGCGCATTTCCATGTTGACGCCGCCTGGGGTGGCCCCACCCTGTTCTCCCGCGCCCACCGTGGCCTGCTGCGGGGTATCGAACAGGCGGATTCGGTCACCTTCGACGCCCACAAACAACTTTACGTGCCCATGGGCGTGGGCCTGGTGGTGTTCCGTGACCCCAGCCTCGCCAGCGCCGTGGAGCACCATGCCCAATACATCATCCGTAAAGGCTCGCGGGATCTCGGCAGCACCACCCTGGAAGGCTCACGCCCCGGCATGTCGATGCTGATCCACTCAGGGCTGAAAATCCTGGCACGGGAAGGCTACGAAATCCTGATCGACCAGGGCATCGACAAGGCCCAGACCTTCGCCGGGCTGATCGACGCCCATCCGGATTTCGAGCTGGTGACCAAACCGGAACTGAACATTCTGACCTACCGCTACTGCCCGCCCGAGGTGCAGCAGGCACTGGCGCTGGCCGATGAACTGCAGGCGGAAAAACTCAACGCCTGCCTCAACCGCATCACCAAGTTCATCCAGAAAACCCAGCGGGAGCGGGGCAAGGCGTTCGTCTCCCGGACCCGGCTGGAGCCGGCCCGGTACTTTCACTTCCCCTGCATCGTGTTCCGGGTGGTGCTGGCCAATCCGCTGACCACGCGGGAGATCCTGGAGGATATTCTGGCGGAACAGCGGGAGCTGGCGATGACCGAGGAAGGGATTCAGGACGAGATTTCAATTCTGCACCAGATGGCGGATGCGGTGCTTAAGCAGCATGAGCTTGGTGTTCGTCAAGCCTGATATTCCACCCGAGCTTGGGGTGAGTGGAGCGGGGGCGGCTTCAAAAACCGTGCGGAGCCATGGATGGCGGAGCCGAGCGTACAGGGACGTATTCACAGCGTGTTTTTGAAGCCGCCCCCGCTCCGCTCACTTGCCCAGAGAGAGACTCAGTAAAGCGCCTCTTCGTCATCCAGCACTTCGTGCAGGATATCCAGGAACATATGATCCGCCTCACTCCAGTTCTCCGGGATACGGATCGTGGTGTTGGCGCTGATCTCGCGGGCAATTACTTCATTGGCGTTCTGCTCATTGCGGTGCTTGCGGGCGATTTCCACGGATTTGACTGCAATGGTGGGGTCACTCAGTACTTTTTTGATGAACACTCGCAGCTCATCAATCATGCGAGCCTGACGGCTTTCGGCAGACGAACTCATCATAAACTCCCGGATAGTTTGACGTTCAGGGCTCACCCCTCAACATCGCAATAGTATGGCGAATTCGGCGGGCTGCAACCAGCCCGGAATCGTCCTGCCCGGTCCGCCAGCGAACCGGGCAACGGCCAGCTTTACATCAGCAGCCCACGCAGGGTAAAGAACAGCATCGCCGCCATCAGTGCGGAGGCCGGCACAGTAATGATCCACGCTGCCACGATGCGGGTCAGATGGGAACGCTTGACCATTTCCTCGCGGTAGATTTTCTTCAGGCGCTTGCGCTCGCTCTTGGACAACGGCACCTGCTTTTTCTTCTTGGCCTGCTTGAGCAGGTTTTCCATTTCCTCCACCGAGGCGTTGCGGAAATCGTCAAGGAACGGGCGCAGGCGCTCCTGCTCCGCCTCGTCATGGTGCTCCATGATTTTGTGCAGCTGGGTGGCGTAGTTGGATTTCAGGTACTCCCGCAGGAAGCCGACACCGAACACACCGCCGATGGCTATGTGGGTGGAGCTGACCGGCAGGCCCAGCTGGGAAGCGATGATGACGGTGAGCGCAGCGGACAGGGCGATGCAGAAGGCGCGGGTCTTATCGAGTTCGGTGATCTCGCTGCCGACGGTCTTGATCAGGCGCGGGCCGAACAGCATCAGGCCGACGGCCAGGCCGAGCGCACCCACCAGCATGACCCACAGCGGAATGGCGGCGGAGGTCACTACCGCGCCGGCCGACAGCGCATCGTTAATCGCGGCAAGCGGACCAATGGCGTTGGCCACGTCGTTGGCACCGTGGGCAAAACTGAGCAGCGCCGCGGCAAAAATCAGCGGCCAGGTGAACAGGGAGTTCACGCCTTCGGCGCTGTTTTCCATGGTGGCGGCGCGGCGACCGACCAGTACCCGCATGGCGACGAAAACCACCGCCGCAACCGCCAGCCCCACCAGTGACGCGCCGAGGAAGTCCACTTCAACCAGCTTCTTTACACCTTTGACCATCAGGTAGGTGCCGAACGCCCAGGCCATGATCGCCACCAGCCAGGGCACAAAGGTGCGAGCCGCGGGCACCAGATTCTGGCGATAGAGCACGGTCTTTTTGATGACGTACAGGAACAGCGCCGCCAGCACGCCGCCCATCACCGGCGAGATCACCCAACTGGCCACGATTTTGCTCATCACCGCCCAATCGGCGATGCCCCAGCCGCCAGCGGCAATTCCCGCGCCCAGCACACCACCGACGATGGAATGGGTGGTAGACACCGGTGCGCCCATCCAGGTGGCCAGATTCAGCCACAGGGCCCCGGCCAGCAGCGCAGCGGTCATCAGCCAGACGAACGCGTTGACGTCGTCCAGACGGTCGGCGGCAATGATGCCACCCTTGATGGTCGATACCACGTCACCGCCGGCAATAATGGCGCCGCTGGCTTCGAACACGGCGGCGATCAGCACCGCACCGCCAAGAGACAGGGCACCGGAACCCACCGCGGGGCCGACGTTGTTGGCAACGTCATTGGCACCGATATTGATCGCCATGTAACCGCCGATGACCGCGGCGGCCATCAACAGCATGCTGTTGGGCATGCCACTGCTCAGTTGCCCGACCACCAGCCAGATGCCGAGCAGGAACAGAAAGCTGAAGCCTACCCGGTATCGTTCAGTGGTGGGGCTGGTCAGGAGGGTGTCAAGAAATCCGCTTTTCGGGGCCATAACAGATCCGGTCTCGTCGATGCTGAATGTGTTGCAACGTATTGCGCGTTCCCGGCCAGTCAGATTGCGCCTTCCCCGGGGTCGTCTACACTGCGCGGCAACTATAATTTTTTTGCCACAAAAATGAAACAATTGAACCGGGCCCGCACCTGCTGACAAATATCGCGGATAGTTGCTGCAGAGTCGGTTCAAATTGACTCATAATTGCTATAAAACGCGTCAGAAATACAACAATAGCAATAAAGGCTGCCATGACCGAAAGCATCACCACCCAGCCCACCGACAGCTCGGAAGAGGCGCGCATCGCGCGGCTGCTGACGTGGTTGTCGCTGATGGCGATTGTGTTTCTGGTAGGCATCGGCACCAAGGCGTGGAACGCCGATCACGCGGTCCATGCCTGGACGCTCTGGGCATTCGCGCTGCCGATCGCACTGAACATGGCCCACTTTGCCCGCACCGGAAACCGGGCTGCCCAGAAGGGCGGCCTGATCACTGTGGTGGGCCTGCTGTTCGCCTACCTGATGGCGTCTGGCGGGGAGAGCAACACCGGCCCGTTGTGGTTTTTCGTGTTTCCGCCCCTGCTGTTCTACCTCACCAACCTGAAAACCGGCACCGCCATCCTGCTGTTCTGCTATCTGCTCGCGGTGGTGGTGTTCCAGTTTCCCAACCTGCCGCTGGTTACCGCGGAATACTCAACCGACTTCAAGATCCGTTTTTTCGCGGCACTGACCTTCGAATCCATTTTCTGTTTTGTGCTGGAGGCCAGCCGGCTGAAGGCGAGAAACGAGTTGATGGAGCTGGCCCGCACCCATGAACAGGCGGCCCGTACCGACGAGCTGACCGGGTTGGCCAACCGACGCGATATGCAACACCGACTGCTGACCGAATTCTCCCGTTTCCAGCGCTCGGGCCATCACTTTTCCATCGTGCTGATCGATCTGGACCTGTTCAAGGCGATCAACGACCAGTATGGCCATGATGCCGGCGACGAGGTGCTGAAAACCTTTGCCGGCCTGATGCGTAACGTGATCCGCCAGACCGACGTGGCGGCCCGCTGGGGCGGCGAAGAGTTCCTGCTGCTGCTTCCAGACACCTCGTTACTGCAGGCCCTCACGCTCGCCGAGCGCCTGCGGGCCGGGGTGGAGGCCACAGAGTTCGTGTTCGGCGAGCAACAATTGCCGGTCTCCATCAGTGCCGGGGTCTGCTCCATCGCCAAGGCCAGCTCGGTGGATGAACTGCTGAAACAGGCGGATGTCCACCTGTACAGCGCCAAGGAGGCGGGTCGCAATCGCATTGCGCCACGTGTCCGCAGTCTTGGCGGGAATGACGCTGCCAGCCCTGTCACCCAGTCTTGAGACACACCGGACCAACCGCTATGATCGATCGCCAGATCCAACCATGGTGGCCAGCGGCTGCTATGACGACATGACAGAGGCGGATATGGCAGCAATTCGAGTACTGGTGGGCAGCGTATACGGTGGCGCCCTGATGACCGCACGGGAGATCCGGAAAACCCTGGAAAACGAGGGCCACACCGTCACCGTGCTGGAGAATCCGGTGCTGGACCAGATCACCGACAACACCGACCCCCTGCTGGTATGCACCTCAACAACCGGACAGGGCGAGGTGCCCCCGAACCTGCTGCCGTTTTACCTGTCCCTGCGCGAACAGCTGCCGCAGCAACCCGGACGGCCGTTCGGCGTGATCGTGCTGGGGGACAGTTCCTATGGAGAGACCTTCTGTGGCGCCGGCGAGTTGCTGGAGGAGGCGCTGTACGAGACCGCCGCCCGCAAGGTCGGTGACACCCTGCGCATCGACGCGCTGGAGACCCTGGAGCCGGATAAGGAAGCCCTGCCCTGGGCGCGGGAGTGGATCGCCAATCTGTAACCGTGATGGCAGAGTGAGTAACACTCTGCAAATATCAGGATGACGCCCTTGAGCGGTTCCCGGGCTGAGGTCATACTGCACAAAACAAACATAACAAGTTCGGTATTTTGTGCGCCATATTGCTCTGTTTTTCGCCCTGATGGGCGCAATGATCACCATGGCCCCCGAGGGTCAGGCCGATGCCACGGGGTCGTCACGACTTCCCCAGCCCACCATTGCCTTCCTTGAGGCACCCGCGGGCGACGACCTCTCAGACTTGCTGGCCCGCCCGGATTGGCAGCCCCTGGCGGAAACCACGCCCAATTTCGGCTACGTGACCGATCATTACTGGTATCGCCTGTCGCTGCCAGAGGGACCGCCGCAACAGGTGTTGGAAATCAGCTACCCGCAGCTGGATTACGTCACCTTCTATCTGCTTGCTGATGGCGAACTGGTGGAGAAAGTCGTCACCGGGGACCATCTGCCGTTCTCCGAGCGCCCGCTGTACCACCCCAGTTTTCTGGTGCCCTACACCGTGGAGCCGGGGGTCAACTACGAGATACTGCTGTCGGTCCAGACCAACGGCGCCCACCAGGTGCCGATCCGGCTATGGGAGCAGAACGCCCTGTTCGACGCCCTGACCACTGAGGACCGCCTCCATAGCCTGTATTACGGCATACTGATCACCACCATTTTCTTCAACCTGTTTATCTTCCTTGCCCTGCGGGAAGCCACTTACCTGTTCTATGTGCTGTCCACGTTCGGTTACCTGTTCCTGATGGCCACACTGCGCGGGGTGACCTATCAGGTATTCTGGCCCGAGAGTCCATGGCTGCATAACCAGACCATGCTGATGGCGGTGCCGGTGGCCGTCGTGTTTGCACTGCTGTTTGCCCGCTCGTTTCTCAAACTGAGCGACCGCGCACCCCTCACCGACCGGCTGCTGAAAGTCATTATCGGGCTCAGTCTGGCGGCGGTGCTCGGCACCTTTGTGCTGGACTTCAACACCTCGATCAAATCCTCGGTGGCGCTGGCATTGTCCGGCTTCCTCGTCCTGACGGTGATCGGGCCGGTCCAGTGGGCTCGGCGCAACCCCCAGGCTGGCTACTACACCGTAGCCTGGGCGCTGTTGATTGTCGGCACCATGCTCACCGCCGCCAACAAGTACGGGCTGCTGCCCACCAACTGGCTGACCACGTATGGCATGCAGGTGGGCTCTGGCCTGGAAGCCATTCTGCTGACCATCGCCCTGGCCAAACGGCTTTACAATGAGCGGGAAGAGAAGCTGCACGCCCGCGAGGCGGAACTGCGCGCCATGGCGGCGCGGCGGTCGGCGGAACTACGGTTGATGGATCAGGCATTGCACAACCCCCTGACCGGACTGCCCAACCGCGCCAGTTTCGAGATGATGATCAACGATCTGATCACCCGGCTGCCCGATCGCCGTTACGCCATTGCCGTGATCCACCTGAGCAACCTGCAGGCCATCACCAAGACCCTGGGGCACCGCAATACCGATCGCCTGATCGAGCTGGCCTCGGTGCGTTTCAACAGCATTGTCAGGGAGCTGCCGGGGATTCTGCCCATCGAGACCACCGAACAGCGGTCGGTGTACCTGGCGTCCCTGGAGCCGTCAACATTCGGTTTTGTGGTCGATGCCGCCATGATCGGTAACGCCCCTCGCGCCATCATTCAGGGTCTGGAAGAGCTCCGGGAACCGGTGGACTATCTGGGTATGCAACTGCCGCTGGATCCGCAGATCGGTACCGCGATTTTTCCGGAGCACGCCCAGGACACCAACTCGCTGATTCGCCGCGCCCACATCGCCCAGGGCTCGAACGAAGCCCGCGACCGCGGGCTGGCCTATTACCAGCCAACCCGGGATTCCTACAGCGCCGACCGGCTGACACTGGTCTCGGAGTTGCGCAAGGCTCTGCAAAACGGCGAGCTGGCGCTGCACCTGCAGCCGAAAATGGCGCTACCCTCCCGCACCATTGTCGGGATGGAGGCGCTGATTCGCTGGCCCGGCCGCAAAACCCCCATACCTGCCGATGTGCTGATCGGTATTGCCGAGCAGACCGGGCTGATCAAGCCACTGACGCGCTGGGTGCTGGAACAGTCTCTGGCGCTGCGGACCAGGCTGGTGGAACAGGGCTGGCCGCTGGGCATTGCCGTGAACATTTCACCGAACAATCTGCGGGAGCCGGATTTCCCGATGTTTGTCCAGCGACTGATGAGCAGTCATCACAGCCACCGCGGCATGATCATCCTGGAGGTCACCGAAACGTCGATGATGCAGGATCCGGCCAACTCCCTGAAGGCATTGAACTCGCTGCATACAGCGGGCATCCCGGTCTCCATCGACGACTTCGGTTCGGGCTATTCCTCGCTGTCGTACATCAAGCAGCTGCCCGCCAGCGAGATCAAAATTGACCGCTCCCTGATTACCGATATCGGCACCCACGCCGGTGACCGCGTCATCGTGCAGACCACCATCGATATGTGCCATTCCCTGGGCTACAAGGTGGTGGCCGAAGGCGTGGAAGACGAGACCACGGCGGCACTGCTGGAGAGCATGGGCTGCGACATGATCCAGGGCTACCTGCTCACGCCGCCACTGCCCCTGGAAGAGCTGCTGGTGTGGTTATCCGGCCGCGCCGCCGCGGAGGGCAAGCGGAAAATTGTCTGAGGCAGCGAGGGCGAGAGGGCAACAGGGGACGAGAGAGCGCCCGTCTCCCCGATTCGTCAGCGGGCGCGTTTGCGGATCAGCGCTTCCTGGGTGGTGGACGCCACCAGACCACCCTGCTGATTGAAGAAGTTGCCGCGGTTGAAGCCGCGGCCACCGGACGCGCTGGGGCTGTCCTTGTCGTACAGCAGCCACTCGTCCATGCGGAAATTCCGGTGAAACCAGATGGCGTGGTCCAGGCTGGCGACCTGCATGCCCTTGCTCATGAACGTAACACCGTGGGGATTGAGCGAGGTACCCAGAAAAGAAAAGTCCGACGCGTAGGTCAGCAGGCAGCGATGCAGTACCGGGTCATCGGGCAGATGACCCTGGGTCCGGAACCAGCTTTGCTTGTGGGGTGGCCGTGCTTCCGGCTTGAACGGATTGACCGGGTCCACTGGACGGATCTCGATCGGACGCTCACGGGTGAGGGTATCCCGCAGGTGCTCGGGAACGTGAGGAGCCAGCATCTCGCCGTATTCCTGCTCCGACTTCAGGGTGTCCGGATCCGGCGCATCGGGCATGTCCAACTGGTGCTCAAAACCCTGCTCCTCCACCTGGAAAGACACCGAACCGGTGAGGATCTCCTTGCCGCCCTGGCGCGCAATCACCCGGCGCACGGAGAAACTGCCACCGTCCCGCACCCGCTGCACTTCGTAGTCAATCGGCATGCTGTGATTGCCCGGGCGCAGAAAGTAGGCATGCAGGGAATGGGGCAGCCGGCCTTCGACCGTGCGGCTGGCCGCCATCAGCCCCTGGCCCAGAACCTGGCCGCCAAACACGTTGGGAAAGCCAAGGTCTTCACTGTCACCCTGGAAATGGTCGTCCCCGATTGGCGAAAGATCCAGAAGATCCACCAGCTTTCTGGTTATCTCAAGCATGCCCACTCCTGTCAATTCGTTAGCTCACGAATGAATTTCTACCCGAAGCCGGGCCTTTTCGCAATAACTCAGTCGTGAATGGGGGGCACTTCCTTTGACAGGGCCTGCTTTTCCACCGCAAACCGGCCAGTCACCGCGAAGCCCAGCACGGCACCGTCAGCCCCCTTGAACAAGGCACGGACATCACTGCCCTCCTGCTCAAGCTCCCACGCTCCGGCAGCGTCGGACGGGGGCGGGCAGACCGCAGTGGGACAGCACGGGGTCTTGATCATGACCGGCATGGTGCCGTAAGCCACCTCGGTGCGCTCACTCACCAGTGTTTTTGCCAAGGCTCGGGAGCAGGCCATCAGCGGCAGCACGTACAGCAGCACGTGGCCGTCGACCTCAGCGCAGTCACCCAGGGCATAGACATCCGCCGCAGAGGTTTCCAGCGCGCGGTTAACCACAATGCCGCGGTTGGTGGTAAGGCCGGCGGCTTCGGCCAGGCCGGTTCGCGGCCGCAGACCGACAGCGGAAATCACCAGATCCGCTTCCAGCGTCTCGCCGTTGGCCAATGCCAGCCGCACACCCTCACCGGCACGGTCAATGCGATCCACTACGGTTTCCAGATGGAAACCCACGCCCAACTCGGTCAGCTCAGCCTTGACCGCCTCTGCCGCCGGTGGCGGCAGCAGCCCCGGCATCAGAGTGTCAGAGGGGGCAATAACATCCACCTCGACACCGCCGTTGCGGAGGTCGTTGGCAAATTCACAGCCGATCAGGCCGGCGCCCATGATGGCCACCCGCTTTTTGCCCACCAGCGCTTCTCGGAACGCGCGGTAATCCATCAGATCATTGATGGAATGCACGAATTCCTGACCATCACCTTCGATGTTCAGACGAATAACGTCCGCGCCCCAGGCCAGCACCAGCTTGCTGTAGCGGAGACGTTCGTCACCGAGCACCAGCTCGTGGGCCGCGGTGTCAATGCCGGTCACCGTAGTGAACGTGCGCAGCTCGAGATTCAGCTGTTCGGTCATGGCATCGGCACTGGCCTGGGCCAGCTCCTCGGCCTCCTTGCCCTTGGTAAAGCCGGTTGACAGCATGGGCTTGGAATAACTGAAGCCGTCATCGGCGGTGACCATGACGATGGCGATGTCCTTGTCCTGCTTACGGATCTCCCGGGCCAGGGAGTATCCCGACAGGCCGGTTCCCACGATGACGATAGGGGCTTCTGTTGTCATTCCAATTCTCCGTCGGTGTGCTTCTCTGGATGGCGGCCGGGTATCAGCCAATCTCGATCATTTCAAAGTCTTCTTTGCCCACGCCGCAGTCGGGGCAGACCCAGTCTTCAGGCACATCTTCCCACTTGGTGCCCGGCTCGATGCCGTCTTCCGGCCAGCCTTCGGCCTCGTCGTAAATCAGTCCACACACAACACACTGCCACTTTTTCATAGTCTCTCTCCGCGTCGAATTCGGGCGCAATGATAATTGTCAGACAATATTGCACGCAAGTTTTTTGGTTGTGACTGCACATTACTCAAATCGGGCCACCATCATACCCACCCGCCCGGGATTGACCAATGCCACTCAGGACAGTCTTCCGCGGGTATTTCTGCCAATAGCCACAAACACCCATGGCCCGGTCGGCGGGTTGCCCCTCCCTTATACGCTCCTCCTCCGGTATAATCGCCGGTTTTACGACAGGATCCGACCGCTATGACCGATACCGTCGCCGAGATGAACCAGGTAATGAACGAAGCCGATTGCCTGGTCGATGAGCAACAGGTTCAGGTGGCCATTCGCAGCCTTGCAGACGACATCACCCACCGCCTGAAAGACAGCAATCCCCTGCTGTTCTGCGTGATGAACGGCGGCCTTATCCTAACCGGCCAGTTACTGCCACTGTTGAAGTTTCCGGTGCAGGCGGAATACCTGCACGCAACCCGCTACCGTCAGGAAACCACCGGGGGCATCCTGGAGTGGAAGCTGCGACCGGAAGCGGACATGAAAGACCGCACCATCCTGATCGTTGACGACATTCTCGACGAAGGCACGACCCTCTGCGCCATCGCCGACTACTGTCTCGCCCACGGCGCCCGTGAAGTGCTGACCGCAGTACTGGTGGACAAACAACACGACCGCAAGGCGCGCCCGGATCTGAAAGCCGACTTCACCGGCCTGGATGTGGAAGACCGCTTCCTGTTCGGTTTCGGCATGGACTACAAAGGCTACTGGCGCAACGCCCCCGGTATTTATGCCGTCAAGGGACTTTGACCGGCGGGTGGACAAGCCCCGCAGGATGCCATCAACCGCACCCCTGGCGATTCCGCCCACCGACTGGTATCGCTCGCTGGCTGCTGCAGGCCTGCGTGATAACACCGTGCACGGTCCTGCCCGTTTCTGGCTGCAGGCTGAGGGCTCGCTGACCCGGGAACTGCAACGGCGTTGCAGCGACTCCTTCCACGTCAACGTGATCCGCGAGGGGTTTTCGCGCCCCACCCGTGAAGAGGCGCAGACACTCAACGTACCCGAGCGCCAACTGGCGTGGATTCGCGAAGTGCAGCTCTGTGGCGACGGTGCGCCCTGGGTGCTGGCCCGCACCATCATTCCGCTGGCCACCCTGGAAGGCGCCGGGCGCCGCCTGCGCCACCTCGGCCGCCAACCGCTGGGCGCCTGGCTGTTCAGCAATCCCCGCTGGCAGCGTGGCCCGTTCGAAACCGGCATCTGCCTGACCCGCCACCCGAGCCAGCCCCCGGTGGCCCGCCGTTCGCGTTTCCACAACGGCGACAAGGCGCTGCTGGTGGGCGAGTATTTCCTGCCCCGGTTCTGCCACTGAGCCCGGCCTTTAACAGGCGCAGGTCCGCTGGCTATAATCCCCGCACAGGAAAACGCCAGTCATACCCAAACGGACCACGCCCTATGCTGCTGAATGCCATGCCCGAACACCTGAGGAGCCGCCTGGCGGACTACGCCAAGCTGTTGCGGCTGGATCGCCCCATCGGCAGCCTGCTCCTGCTCTGGCCCACCTACTGGGCGCTGTGGCTGGCCTCCGACGGCTTCCCGGGTATCGGCAACCTGATCATCTTCACCCTGGGGGTGTTCCTGATGCGCGCCGCCGGCTGCGCCATCAACGACTTTGCCGACCGCGACGTCGACCGCCACGTCAAACGCACCAAAGACCGGCCCCTGACCTCCGGCCGCATTGCGGCCTGGGAAGCCGTCGCCCTGTTCCTCGGCCTGGCCCTGGTGGCCTTCCTCATGGTGGTGCTGTTCACCAACCCGTTGACCCTTTACCTGTCCTTCGGCGGCGTGGTCCTTGCGTTCATCTACCCGTTCATGAAGCGCTATACCCACCTGCCGCAGCTGTTTCTGGGCGCCGCCTTCTCCTGGGCCATTCCCATGGCATGGGCGGCGGAAGCCAATGAACTCACCCAACTGACCTGGCTGCTGTTCACCGCCAACGTGCTCTGGACCGTGGCCTACGACACCTTCTACGCCATGGTCGACCGCGACGACGACCTCAGAATCGGCGTCAAATCCACCGCCATTCTATTCGGCGATGCCGACCTCGCCATCATCGGCTTCCTGCAGGGTCTGGTGGTGGTGATCCTGATCATGGTGGGCAACCAGACGGACCTGGGCATCATCTACTACCTGGGCGTGCTCGCCATGGCGGGCCTGTTCATCTACCAGCAGTACCTGGCCCGCTTCCGCGAGCGGGCGGGCTGCTTCAGGGCATTTCTGAACAATAACTGGGCAGGATTTGCGGTGTTTGCCGGGTTGGTTGTCGACCTCCTCATTCCATAATACGAAGAGGGCCCGCACAGAGTCCGCGTGCCGGAGGTTGCCGGGCCTTCCCAAACCCTGCATTGCCAGGGATGGCAATGCGGAGCCCCCATGGGTGAGGCAAGCGTCTTTGAAGCAAAGCTTCATGCGCCGCCGAACGACCGCAATCTGCGATTGCGGGCCGGACCCGCTTGCGGGGGTTCACGGCGTGTTTGGGAAGGCCCGGCAACCTCCGGCACATACCCCTATGGCAAACACAATTGTGTCATATACTTGTAACACTACGGCGTTGTAATAAGGCAGCAACAAACCAAGGTCTGATACAGGTTAATGCCCATGAATGGAAAAACTGTCCTGATCGTCGACGACGAGGCCCCGATTCGCGAAATGATCGCCGTGGCCCTGGAAATGGCGGATTACGACTACCTGGAGGCAGCGGACGCACTGGAAGCGCATGCCCTGATCGTCGACAAACACCCCGACCTCGTCCTGCTTGACTGGATGCTCCCCGGCACCAGCGGCGTGGAACTGGCTCGCCGCCTCAAAAAAGAAGAGGCCACCGCCGACATTCCCATCATCATGCTTACCGCGAAAGTCGAGGAAGACAACAAGATCCAGGGCCTTGAGGTGGGCGCCGACGACTACATCACCAAGCCCTTCTCCCCCCGCGAGCTGGTCGCCCGCCTGAAAGCGGTACTGCGCCGGGCCACACCACCGGGCGTTGACTCCCCGGTGGAAGTGGAAGGCCTTACCCTTGACCCGGTCGGCCATCGGGTCACCACCGAGCAGGGCGCCCTCAGCATGGGCCCCACCGAGTACCGGCTGCTGCAATTCTTCATGACACACCAGGAACGGGTATATACTCGCTCTCAATTGCTGGATCAGGTCTGGGGTGGCAACGTCTACGTTGAGGAGCGTACCGTTGACGTTCATATTCGCCGGCTGCGCAAAGCCCTTGGCGAGCAACATGACCACCTGATCCAGACCGTGCGTGGTGCCGGCTACCGCTTCTCGACCCGGGCGGCGTAACCGGCGGACGCAACGGCGGCACACCAACTCCAGGGCGTCTCGATGCAACACAATTGGTCACGATACCTTCGCCTGATCATCGGGTTTCTGGTCGTCTGCACCGCGGCGGGCGCTTTTTTCGGATACCCGATCTACGGCCTGACTCTCGGTTTGATGGCCTACCTGTGGTGGACCCTGGTGCACGCCCGGCGCCTCTACCACTGGCTGGGCAATCCCGGCGCTACCAGCGAAGCACCCCAGAGCGTCGGCCTCTGGGGCGACATTTTTGACGGTCTCCACAAACTGCATCAGAGCCACCTGCGCCTGCAGGACCGCCTGCGGGCTCAGATCAACCGGGTGCAGGAATCCACCAACGCCATGCGCGATGGCGTCATCATGACCGACGCCAAGGGCTCCATGGAATGGTGGAACGGCTCCGCCGAGTACCTGCTCGGATTCCGCCGCAACACCGACCGCGGCCAGTACATTCACAACCTGATCCGCACCCCGGCGTTCAAAGCCTACTTCGACGCCCGCGACTACCGCGAGCCGCTGGACATCAACTCTCCGGCCAAGCCCCACATTCACCTGCAGATCCAGATCAGCCTGTTCGGCGACGACGATCGCCTGATCGTGGCCAAAGACGTGACCCGGCTGTATCAACTGGAACAGATGCGCCGGGATTTCGTGGGCAACGTATCCCACGAGATGCGCACCCCGCTGACCGTCATCAGCGGCTACCTGGAGACCCTGGTCGACAACGCCGACGACCTGCCGCCGAAATGGCGCCGGGCCATCACCACCATGGCCCAGCAATCGTCCCGCATGGAAGCGCTGATCACCGACCTGATCCTGCTGTCAAAGATTGAAACCGGGGAACAGACCCTCAATGACACGGTGACCGACGTGGACGCACTGATTCGCCAGATCTGCCACGACGCCAGTGCCCTGAGCGGGGAAAAAGAACACGAATTCAGCGTGCAGATTACCGACCAGCGGCTGCTGAAGGGCGACGAAAGTCAGTTACGCAGCGCCTTCTCCAACCTGATCTTCAATGCCGTGAAATACACGCCCGCCCGGGGCCACATCACCGTGACCTGGAGCGCCAACCGTGACGGTGCGCACCTGTCGGTGCGGGATACCGGTATCGGGATCGATCCGGTGCACATTCCCCGCCTCACCGAACGCTTCTACCGTGCCGACCCCAGCCGCCACAAAGACACCGGGGGCACCGGCCTCGGGCTGGCCATCGTCAAGCATGTGCTGCTGAATCACGACGGCAATCTGGAAATCAAGAGTCGCATCGGCGACGGCAGCGAGTTTATCTGCCACTTCCCGCGGGAGCGGCTGGTTGAACGGGTACCGGAAAACGTATCCTGATCAGCGGTTGGCGGCGCGGAAGCGGGCCACGAAGCGGGACAGGTCTTCAAGCTTTTTCGGGTCCTCATCCACAAAGCGGATGGTGACACTGACAAAATCCGTGTCCTGGCGCTTGTCCACCGCCTGCAACTGATGGACATATCCGTTAAGCCTCGCCATCTGCCCTTCCGCAATCTCGATGTCCACCACCGCCTGATCAAGAATGCCGGGAAAGTCCTGATCCCGCTTTGCGATCACGCGCACTTCCGTGAGGTTGATGTCTTTCACCACCGACTTGAGGGTGCTGTCGGCAAAGCGCACCGAGGCCACGCTCAGCGAGTTACGGGCAGCGGGCTTCTGCTCCGGAACCCCGGGGCCGGACGCCAGCAGTGGCGAGGCGGCCGTGTCTGACGCTCTGGCCGGGGTGGCGGGGGCAGGCTCACGCTTCTGGGTCAGCAACGTCGCCGATTCCTTGAAGGCATCGGCGGGGCTGGCCATGGATTTTCCACCGCGGTCCATGGCGTCCTTGAGGGTGCGCCCCATCACCTTGATGATTTTCTTGCTGAGGCCGTCCGGACTGAACGGTTTGCCGAGGTATTCCGAAACCCCCTCTTTCACCGCTTCCACCACATGATTCTTGTCGCCGCGGCTGGTGATCATGATAAACGGTACTTTCTCGTACTGCGGCTGCTGGCGCATCCACTGCAGCAATTCCAGACCGGACATCTCCGGCATTTCCCAGTCGCACAGGATCAGATCGAAGGCGCCCCGGGACATCAGCGACTGCGCACGCCGTCCGTTCTGGGCGTCGGTGGTTTCAATCACGGGAAAACGCTGGCGAATCGTTCGTTTCACCAGGTCCCGCACAAAGCTGGCATCGTCCACCACCAGCGCTTTGAGCATTGCCATGTTGTTTTGACCCTTTTACTGACCAACCGGGACGTTTCTCGATGAAACTATAGAACAAAGCCGACCCGGGAAAACCCCGACGCTACAAAAAGACCACAATTCACCGCAGGCGGGAACCGGCGGGTTAAAGAATTGTCACGGTGACAGGCCCGAACCGGTATTTTCGTTCGTAAAAAAAAGGCTACCATGGCCTGGCCTGTTCAGAATGAACACCTCACCCATTGTTTCCATACCGAGGTTTTGCGTGCAAAACAGACATTCAGGGACTACCCACGGACAACGGACGCTGCAACGACTCTCCGTGGCCGGACTGCTACTGGCGCTGGCGCTGCCGGTCACCGCGGAAACCAGCGACACCGAAGCATTCGGACAATGTATTGCACGCCTCAAGGATCACGCGATTGAAGCGGGTGTCAGCACCAAAACCGCCGACGACGTGCTGGCAAAGGTCGAATACCTTGACCGGGTCATTGAGCTGGATCGGCGCCAGCCCGAGTTCACCACCACCTTCGCGGATTACCTCAATCGCCGGGTTAACGAGGACCGTATCAGCAAAGGTCGGGAGTTACTGAAAGAGCACCGGGAGCTGCTGGCCCGGGTCACCCGGGAAACCGGTGTACCGGCGCCGTATCTGGTGTCTTTCTGGGGGCTGGAAACCAACTTTGGCTCCTACTTCGGCAAGATGTCGGTGCCCAGCTCGCTGGCAACCCTGGCCTGTGACCCGCGCCGCAGCGGCTTTTTTACCGAGCAACTGACCGCCGCGCTGCGGATTATTGACGAAGGCGCCATTGCCCCGGAACAGATGGAAGGCTCCTGGGCCGGCGCCATGGGCCATGTTCAGTTCATGCCTACGGTGTTCCTCAAACACGCTGTGGACGGTGACGGCGATGGCAAGAGGGATTTGTGGAACAGCCTGCCGGACGCCATGATGTCCGCCGGCAATTTCCTGCAACATCTGGGCTGGGACGGTGACTACCGTTGGGGCCGCGAGGTGCGGCTACCCACCGACTTCGATTACTCACTGGCCGATGGCCGGCGCCTTGAACTGGCGGAATGGAACAAACTGGGCATCACCGACGCCTTCGGCAACGCACTGGCTGATGAACCCATCGACGCTGCCCTGGTGGTGCCCTCCGGCCACCGCGGGCCGGCGTTTCTGGCGTACCGCAACTTCAACGTGATCATGGGCTGGAACCGCTCGGAATTCTACGCCATCGCCGTGGGCCACCTGGCGGATCGTATCGCCGGCGCGGGCGGCCTGCAGAACCCGCCACCGGAGGATCAGCCCAACCTGTCCCGGGATATCATCCTCGCGCTGCAACAATCACTGAGTGGCCGCGGATTCGACACCGGCAAGCCCGACGGTATCATGGGGCCTGCCACCCGCTCGGCCATCCGCGGCTATCAGGCCGCCAACGACCGCATCGCCGACGGTTATCCGTCCGAGGACATTCTCAACGAACTGACCGTGGATCCGAACGCCATTGATCAACCTGACGCGTCCGGGGAATCCGATGACTGAGCACCGTACGCTATGGACTCGATAACCCAGGCGGCCCTCGGGGCAACCCTCGCCGGCGCGGTAGCCGGCAAAACCCTCGGGCGCTCGGTGCTGCTGACCGGCGCCGTTCTGGGCACGCTGCCGGATCTGGACGTGGTCATTGATTACGGCAGTGCCGTGGCCAATTTCACCCAGCACCGGGGATTCAGCCACTCGCTGTTGATCCTGATTCCCCTGGCGTTTGTGCTGGCCTGGGCATTGTGGCGCTGGAGGCCGCAACTGAGCTATCAGCGCTGGCTGCTGATGACCGGCCTGATCCTGGTCACCCACCCGGTTCTGGACGCGTTCACCACCTACGGAACACAGCTGTTCTGGCCCTTTGGGCCGCCGGTGGCGCTGAACAGCATTTTTATTATCGACCCCGTCTACACTCTGCCTCTGCTTGCCGCCATGGTGTTCTTCCTGTTCCGGCCCCAGAGCAAAACCGCACTAGTGGCCGGCCTGGCGGTGTCAACGCTGTACCTGGGCTGGACGCTGGCTGCGCAACAGATGATCACCAACCGGGTGGAACCGGCACTGGCCCAGGCGGGCCTGGCGGAAGCACCGCGCATGGTGCAACCCATGCCTTTCAACACCGTTCTGTGGCGGGTCACCGCGGTGAGTGATGAGCGCCGGGTGGAACTGGTGACCGGCTTTCTCGACGGTGACGCGCCCCTCAACCTGGAGGAATTCCCCCGCGATCCGGCACTGGCTGCACGCGCCCGCACCCTGCCTGAGGGGCAGCGACTGGAATGGTTCACCGATGGCTTCCTGCACTACGAGCAGCGAGACGAGTTGTTGTTGGCCACCGACGTGCGCCTCGGGGTTCCGGGCGCCCACCCGTTCACGTTCGTGCTGGCGAAGGACAACGGCAACGGCCTGGAACCGTCCCTGAGCTATCGTCAGGACCGCCCGGCGATCCGCAAGGAACTGTTTGGAGCGCTGTGGGCCAGACTGACCGGTACGGCCCCGGTGCTGTGCCTGGCCAGTCTCGAGCTGCCACCCCCCGGAGAACGGTGCTCCTGACCATGCGCCTTGATCAGTTTGTGGCCACCGCTTCCCCGCTCTCCCGCAGGGAGGCCAAGCAGGCGATCACCCGCGGTCGCGTGCGGGTAGACGGCCACCCCTGCCGCAGCGCAAATACCCACATCGACAGCAACGCCCGCGTCACTCTGGATAACGCCGCGCTCACCCTTGCCGGCGAACGCTACCTGATGCTCAACAAACCCGCCGGCGTGGTCAGCGCCACCACCGACAGCGATCACGCCACGGTACTGGATCTGCTGCCCGCGGCCACCGCCCGGGGCCTCCATATTGCCGGCCGGCTGGATGCCGACACCACCGGACTGGTGTTGCTGACCACCGATGGCCAGTGGTCGCACCGCATCACCTCGCCTCGGGTGGAATGCCCCAAGACCTACCGGGTGTCCCTCAGTGAGGCGGCGGCGGAAGAGGCCCTGCGGCAACTGGAATCGGGGGTGACCCTGCGCAATGACCCGAAACCCACGAAACCCGCCAGCATCCGGCGCCTCGGTGACCGCGAGATCGAGCTGACCATTTCCGAGGGCCGGTACCATCAGGTGAAGCGGATGTTGGCGGCGGTGGGTAATCACGTGCTGGCGTTGCATCGCCTGCGCATCGGCGCCATCGAGCTGGATCTGGCCCTGGCACCGGGAGCCTTCCGCGAGCTGACCGACGCCGAGATCAACAGCGTGACCTGAGAGCCGGCGATCAGGTCCGTTCGAACCTCTGGGCCTTGAGATTCTTGCGCACGGCACCGGCCTCGAACACCTCACCGTTCATGGCAATGTAGACGCCCGCCGGCAGTAGCTGCACCGCAGCCCAGGCGAAGCCGACATTGAACACCGCATCACTGCGGCGCATTCTCGCCGGCTGCATGGCGCCCAGCAGCACAATGGTCTTGTTGGTGATGGTCGCCAGCGCCCGGGCGGTTTCGGCCATGGTGTCGGTGCCGTGGGTAATGAGGATCTGCGTCGCATCCGCGGCCGCCACCGCCTCGCGGATGGCCTCGCGATCGGCATCGGTCATCTCCAGGCTGTCCTTTCGCAACAGTCCGCTAATGGCGTAGCCGTCATGAATATTCGATTCGGTCAGCAACTCCGGCAGCAGCGTGTCTCCGATCTCAAACGCGCTGTTGGCATCAAAATACACCTTGTCGATGGTGCCGCCGGTGGTAAAAATCTGGATCATCTGTTCCCCCACTCCCTGTCAGTTTGAACCTGCCGGCTGCTGCGTCTGACCGCCCTCGGCATAGATTGCGTTTTTCTTCTGCTCATAGGCCTTGGCAGCCGCCGCAACGCGGCCGGCTGCGCCGGTGTCCAGCCAGTTGCGGATGCGGCCGGCATCGCCGATGGGTGAGCGGGTGCCAAGCGAATCCAGCAGCACCGTCACCACCTGTTTACCGTTCATGTTGGACACCATGACCAGGCAGCGGCCCGCCTCGGACAGGTAGCCGGTCTTGCTCATGCCCACACCCCAGCTGTCCCGATGCACCAGAATGTTGGTGTTGCCATAGGACAGACTGTACCGGGGCTGGCGGAAGCTGGCGGAGAAATAGCGGGTGGTCGAATAGTCGCCAATCTGCGGATGGCGGGCTGCGGCATTGACCAGTTTGACAAGATCGGCCGCAGTGGAGGTGTTGTGCACCGACAGTCCGGTCGGATCCACAAACCGGGAACGGGTCATGCCCAACTCCAGCGCCTTTTCATTCATGGCGCGAACGAACGCATCGAAGCCACCGGGATGCTGACGGGCCAGGGTGTAAGCCGCAAAATTCTCCGAAGACATCAGAGCAATTCGCAACACGTCCGAACGGCGCAGCTCCGAGCCCACACGAATGCGGGTATAGGCATTGGCCGGAGCCGGTATGTGGCGTTTCTCGAACGCCAGCCATTCATTGAGCGGTACTCCGGAATCTAGTACCACCAGTGCCGTCATCAGTTTGGTGATGGAAGCGATGGGCACGATCCGGTCAGCGTTCTTGCCATAGACCAGATCGTTGTCACCGGCGTAGGCAACGGCCGCGTTGACGGACGCCAACTGTACCGCGCTGGCTTCGCCGCCCTTACTCTGGCTGCGGGCACCCGCACTGTGGGCGTAAGCCTGGCTCATAACCGCACTCAGCAGCAATAGCATCAGGCCTGACAAGGCACTTCGGATCATCCATCAACCTCTGACTTCATATCTGTGGCTTCATTCACGGTCGCTACTATACCAGCGAATGACATCGGGAGAATGAGCTCCACCGCCACGAAGCATTAACACTCCGTCAGGTTCGCGGCGACCAACAGTGACGTGCACGCATTCACAGTTCTCACCCAAGCGTTTAAAACAGCAAATGCAAAACACTATAAAATGAAGTAAAATTGCTGGAATTTCATAATGTTACATATTATTACATCTTGTAATCAAGATGTAACCTCCAGCCCGACACTCTGACAACGCAGGATTTTCCCCTGAATGGACTCATCTGCGAGCCCGACATCGCAAGCCCGCGCCCGCACCGGAAACCCGTGGCGGCGTCTGCCAAAACTGGCCCGGCGCTGGCTCCCGCTGAGCTTGTTGATATTCAGTGTGTTCTACGGTGTCGCCGCACTGTCGCTGTCACCGTCGATCAGCAGCGTTGATCCCCGGCACGGGCTGGCCGCGGTGCCGCCCGACGCCGATCTGATTCACGTTCGCACCGAGTTTTCCCTGCAATCCCTCGATCAGGCACTGAGCGCTCCGCAACCGTCAGTCGCGCCCTGGACCTCCACACCGGAGGATTACACCGGCATCGGTTACCTGAACCAGCCCGCCACGTTCCGTTTCGCGCTGGAGAACACCTCGGCGGAACCGGTAAAAAAGCTGCTGGTGGTGTCCGCCCCGTTTCTCGACCGCATCCGCCCCGCCATGGTGACGCCGGAGGCCCGAGTGGAGCGCCTGCCGGTCATGGGTGACAGGCACGCGTTCCAGCACCGTTACTTCGAACTGCCCCAGTGGATCTGGCCGGTGACACTGAACCCGGGAACCTCCACCTTTCTGTTTGAAGTGGAAAACTCCGGGCCGACCCTGCTGCCCCTCTCGGTTCACAAGCCGGAGGACATTCTTGGGCATACCGCTTTCACCCTGGCCTGGAAGGCCTTCATCGGTGGATTACTGGCCTTCGCCCTGCTCTTCAACATCAGTATTGTGGTGATGCTTCGCCGCCCCGGTCTGGCCTGGCTCAGCGTGTTCATGGTGGGGGTGATGCACAGCCAACTGGTCATGGATGGCTTTGGCCTGTGGTTTCTGTGGCCGGGCTGGCCACAGATCAATAACCTGTTGAGCGTCAGCCTGCCGCTGTGCCTGATCGCGCTGTGCCAGTTCACTCCGCACTTCCTGTCGATTCCCCGGCACACCACGTCGGTGCTGCACAGCTTCAGTGTTGCCGCGTTTGTCATCCTGATTGCCGCGCCACTGGGGCTGCCTTTCCCGGGTCAGGGCACTTTACTGGTGCTGGCCACCCTGACCGGCCTGTTCATACTGGCGGTGGTGAGCCGGCAGCTGCAGCGCCATGTGTACGCCCGCTATTACGGCCTGGCCATTCTGGTCATCCTCAGCGGGGCCACCGCATCGTCTCTTCGCACCGTGGGTTGGGTGCCGGTCAACGACCTCACCGACTCGGCCTTTTTCCTCGGTGCCGCCATCGCCTCCCTGGTTCTGACCTCCGGCGTGGGGCGGCTGCTGCTTGAGGAGCGGAAACGACGACTGCATTCCGATGTACGTGCCCGTCAGGAGGAGCAGCTAAGGTCAAGGATCGAGCAAGATTACGACCGGCTGCTGAAAACCCACCGGGTCACCGGCAAGCCCAACCGCGCCATGCTCGAGGAATCGCTGGACACCCTCAATGCCGAGGCAACGCCCTACACCCTGTGCATTGTCCGCCTTACCCGCTTCAACGAGATTGAGCAGGCGCTCGGCTACCGCACCGCCGAGGAACTGCTGAAAACCTACCTGCGCCGCCTCAACAGCTTTCTGAAGCGCTCGTTCAGTGACCGCCTGGTGATGATCAACGGCTTCGCCCTGGCCAGCATCGACACCGTCAACCACGCTTTTGCTTTTCATCGCAGCGATGACGCCGCCGGCGACCGACAGATGCTGGAAGACGTGGTGTCCTGGCTTGGCCGGCATTTCCGGGAAGGGCGCTTTGCGTTTTCCTGGAGCCCGTCGGTGGGGGCCGCCCACGCCCCGGAACATGGTCCCGATGCGGCCGGCCTGCTGTCGTCCGCCGGCTTTGCCTCACTCAATGGCGATCGCATTCTTTGCGAGTACGACCCGTCAATTGCAGAGTGGCAGTACCGCCAGCAGATCCTGATGCTCGACGTGGAAGACGCGCTGGCCAACGGCCATATGTGGCTGGAGTACCAGCCCAAGGTCCATATCCGCGAAGGCCGGGTCAACTCGGTGGAGGCACTGATACGCTGGCAGCACCCGGAATTCGGCCGCGTACCGCCGGACCACTGGATACCGCTGGCGGAACAGGTCGGCATGATTCATCCGGTCACGCTATGGGTCATCAACCGCGCCTGCGGCGATCACCGCCAGCTGGCGGCGCACCACGGATCAACGGTCGCCATTGCGGTAAACATTTCCGCCAAGGACCTGGCCCATCCGCATTTTGACCGGGAAGTGCTGGACATCACCCAGCGGCACGGGATGACCCCGGGCGACCTGATTCTGGAAATTACCGAAACCGCGATGATGGCGGATCCCGAGGCCGCTGGCGTAATGATCCGCACCCTCAGCAATCTGGGCTTTCGTATCGCCCTGGACGATTTCGGCACCGGCCACTCCTCACTGGGCACCCTCGCCCGTTTTGATCTGGATGAGCTCAAGATCGACCGCAGTTTCCTCAAGGACATCCTCGACCACCCCACCCGCCAGCGGATTTTCCGGGCCGCGCTGGAGCTGGGGGAAGCGCTGGACCTGGACATGGTGGTGGAAGGGGTGGAAACCCAGGCCGTGGCCGCGTGGCTTCAGCAGTTCCCCGGCCTGCACGGCCAGGGCTTCTACTGGGGCCGGCCGCAACGGCTCACGGCAGATCCGTCACCGCACCCAGAGACGCCGAGCTGACCGTACGGGCGTATTTCGCCAGCACACCCCGGGTGAATCGTGGCTGCGGCGCCTGCCAGGCACTGAGCCGCTGCGCCAGCTCCGAGTCCGGCACATCCAGCTCAATGCGGTTGCTGACCGCATCGATGGTGATGGTGTCGCCATCCTCCACCAGGGCAATCGGGCCACCTTCGGCCGCTTCCGGGGTGATGTGCCCCACCACGAAGCCGTGGCTGCCACCGGAGAATCGACCATCGGTAATCAGCGCCACATCGCTGCCCAGGCCCTTGCCCATAATCGCCGACGTGGGGCTGAGCATCTCGCGCATCCCGGGACCGCCTTTCGGGCCCTCATAACGGATCACCAGCACATCACCGGCCACCACCGTGCCATCGAGAATCCGCTCTTGCGCTTCTTCTTCGGAATGGAACACCCGTGCGCGGCCGGTAAAGTGCGTGCCTTCCTTGCCGGTGATCTTGGCGACGGCGCCGGTGGGCGCCAGATTGCCGAACAGGATGCGCAGGTGGCTGTCCGCCTTGATGGGGTTGTCGAAGGCGTGAATGATGTTCTGATCCTGCGGATAGGGGGCCACCTCCTGCAGGTTTTCCGCCAGGGTCCGGCCGGTGACCGTCAGGCAGTCACCGTGCAGCAGGCCGCGCTCCAGCAGCATTTTCATCAGCGGCTGGATACCACCGATGGCCACCAGTTCCGACATCATGTAATGACCGCTGGGGCGCAGGTCCGCCAGCACCGGCACCCGCCGGCCGATCTCCACGAAATCGTCCAGTGACAGCTCCACCCCTACGGTGCTGGCCATGGCCAGCAGGTGCAGCACCGCGTTGGTGGAGCCCCCCAGGGCAATCACCACGGTAATAGCGTTCTCGAACGCTTCCCGGGTCATCACGTCCGAGGGTTTGATGTCCTTGTCCAGCAGGTTCAGCACCGCCGCGCCGGCGGCCCGGCAATCCTCGGCCTTGGACCCGGACACCGCGTTCTGGGCCGAACTGCCCGGCAGGCTCATACCCATAGCCTCGATGGCCGATGCCATGGTGTTGGCGGTGTACATACCGCCGCAGGAGCCAGGCCCGGGAATCGCGGTTTCCTCGATCTGTTTCACCTCGATCAGGTCCAGGTCGCCACGGGCATGGGCGCCCACCGCCTCGAACACCGAGATGATGTCGGTGTGATTCTCCCCCGGCATGATGGTGCCGCCATAGACGAAGACCGACGGCCGGTTCAGCCGCGCCAGGCCCATGATGCAGCCCGGCATGTTCTTGTCACAGCCACCGATGGCCACCAGACCGTCAAAACCCTCACAGCCGGCGGTGGTTTCAATGGAATCGGCGATGACTTCACGGGACACCAGCGAGTACTTCATGCCCTCGGTGCCGTTGGCAATGCCATCGGACACGGTGATGGTGTTGAAGATCAGGGCCTTGCCCCCGGCCTCGTCGGCACCGGCCGCCGACTCCTCCGCCAGGCGGTTGATGTGCATGTTGCAGGGGGTGAGGTTGCTCCAGGTGGAGGCGATGCCCACCTGGGGTTTGCGGAAATCCTCATCGGTAAAGCCCACGGCCCGCAACATGGCGCGGCTGGCAGACTTGCCGATGCCATCCACCACCGGGGCGGAATAACGACGGCGCTTGTCCTCTGTCATGGGTCTCTCCTTGCTGATCGGCTACAGGTCCGATTCAGATTGTCAGAAAAACCGTCTCACAACAACGCTTCTCAGGCGCGGATCAGCGCATAGTCCTTGAGGTCCAGTGACGCCATCTGGCGCGCGTACTGGGTGGCAAAGCCCGGATACATGGTAGCGTTGAAGCCGTCTTCGGTGAGGTACCAGCTCTTGCAGCCGGAATTCCAGTTGGTTTTCGCCAGCCGCTTCTGGATTTCCCGGTTGTGGCGGGCCTGGATATGAGACTTCACATCCAGCGCCTTGATCTCCAGCGCACGCAGCACCCTGACAGCCTTGAGGATGTACTCGATCTGCGACTCCATGTACACCAGCGCCGAGTTGTGCCCCGGCCCGGAGTTGGGCCCGAAGGTCATGTGCAGATTGGGGTAACCGGACACATTGATGCTCTTGTAGGCCTGCGCACCGCGGTGCCATTCCCGGCCCAGCTCCCGGCCACCCACGCCCTTGACCGGGAAGGGCGTGCCGGCGTTACTGACGTCGAAGCCGGTGGCGAAGACAATACAATCGAACTGATGCTCGATGCCCTCCGCGGTGCGGATGCCCTGCTCGCTGATCCGGGCAATCGGCCAGGTCACCAGCTCGCAGTTATCCTGCTGCAGAGCCGGGTAATAGTCACTGGACATCAGCACCCGCTTGCAGCCGATGCGGAAGTCCGGTTTCAACTGACGACGCATCCAGGGGTCCTTCACCTGCCGGTTCAGATGCGCTTCCGCCACCTTTTCCACCATCCGGGTCAACGGTGAATTCCACACAATGCCCAGCGCCACCGACTCATGGCCCAGGAACAGCGCCTTGCGCACCGCCGCCTGACTGACCGGCAGCTTGCGGAACAACGCCCGGTTCCAGCCCGGGGTGGCAAAATCCGGCTTCGGCAGCACCCAGCCCGGCGTGCGCTGGAACACCTTCAGCTTCGCCGCCTGCTTCACCAGCTCGGGAATAATCTGCACCGCACTGGCCCCGGTGCCGATGACCGCCACCCGCTTGCCACTGAAATCATAGTCGTGATCCCACTGTGCGCTGTGCACCGTGTGACCCCGGAACGAATCAATGCCGGCAATTTTCGGCAACCCCGGGTTCGACAACGGCCCCTGCGCCATCACCACCGACCGGCCGCGAAACACCTCCCCGGACGCCGTGACCGCCGACCACACCCCGGCGACCTCATCGTACTCCAGCCCGGTAACGTTCCGGTTGAGCCGCACCAGGCGCCGCAAATTGAAGGTATCCGCGAGATAGTGCACGTACTTCAGAATCTCGCCACTGCCGGAAAAACTCCGCGACCAGTCCGGATTCGGCGCAAAGGAAAACGAATACAGATTCGACGGAATGTCACAAGCCGCCCCAGGGTAGGTGTTGTCCCGCCAGGTACCACCGATGTCCGCGGCCCGCTCCAGAATCACCACATCGCGGATGCCGTCCTGCTGCAACCGCAACGCCGTGCCCAGACCACCAAAACCAGCGCCGACGATCAACACCTCATGAACATGAACATCCTGCGCAACCGGTCCAGCAGCCACCTTCCGGGTCGCCTTTCTCTTACGTGGAGCGGTTTTGGCTTTCTCAGCCTTGGCTTTTTCAACAACAGTCGTCATAACACTCTCTCAATTTCAACAAAGCAGCCCCTGGCCAAGGCCGAAAGGCGAGGGATGGGGGTTCCTTTTCTGCAGGGACAAAGGTGTCTGAGCGCAGCGAGTTCTTTTCCCGAAAGAAAAGGAACCCCCATCCCTCGCTCGCCTCACTCCAAAGCCAGGGGCCAACAGAGTCAGGCCGTAGTGCGCCAGGTCAGACCACGAACCCAGGTCGGCACCGGCCCCACCGCCCGGCTTGGGATATAACTGGTCAGCTTCACCAACGCATCCACCGGCACGTGATAAGGATGCGAGCGGTTCACCACCATCTTCCCGTGCTGACTGATGATCTGGAACCAGGGATTGCGGCGCCCCTCCTCGGTACGACCGCCAATGCGCTCGTACTTGTTCATCGCGTCATACAGGCGCTCTTCCTTCAGCCCCATGGCGACAATGTTGTCCCGCATCTTGTTGAGCAGTGGCGCATAAGCCAGCACCCCGAGAATCAGCTTGGGATTGGCCACGGTACCGATGGTTTTCACCGCCAGCTGGTGCAGCTTGCCGCGGCCCAGCATTTCCATGACATGGAAATCCACCCCCAGATGCCGCGACTCATCACCGTTGATCTTCGCGAACACCTCATGGCACAGGGGATCGTCCACCTCCTCCAGCAGGAACTTCAGCAGCGCACCGTCCAGGGCAATCTCCAGCATCGGAATCACCGACCCCAGCACCTCCAGTGGCATGTCATCGCTGTAGCGGTCCAGCCACTCGATGGTCAGCCGCAGATTGATGTTCGGTTCCGGCAACTCATCACCGTCGAGCATGCCCCAACGACGCATCAGCGCCATTTCAGCGTTGGCGTGACGCTGCTCTTCGGCGTGGAAATAGGTGTAAATCTCCCGCAGGGTGTCGGTCGGGGCCTTCTTCGCCATCGCCGCAAAACCGCGGGCGCCCACGTGCTCGATCCACATCAGGTCCGACATGAACGCCTTCAGCTTGGGCCACTGCTCCGGGCTGATCTTGTCCGCACCCGGGGCCTCCCAGTCAATATCCGCCAGCGCCCACTGGCTGTCCTTGATTTTCTCCAGCATCTTGTCGAGATCGATAGTCGCCATAACGTGCCTTCCTTTCAGATCGGATCAGGGTGGATCGGCCCGGCCGGGTCAGTGCAAACGGCTGACACCGAAGCGGTTGATCAACCCGGTGCCCAGGGCATAGGTGCGTGGAATCAGACGCTTGGCGCGCCAGATCATGCGCGCATCGAACTGCGGCATGACGTACAGATCGCCCCGGTCCAGAGCATTCAGGGCATCGTTCACCACCCGTTCCGGCGACATGCCGAAACGATCCATCAGGCGGTCGAACAGCTTCGAGGATTCACCGATGATGCGGCCGTTGGCCTTGATGTTGGTTTTCACCAGCGTCGGGCACAGCGCCGTCACCGAGATGCCGGAACCGGCCAGCTCGGCTGCCATGGTCTCGGTCAGTGCCAGGGCACCGGCTTTGGTGACGTTGTAGGCGCCCATCAGCGGGGCCGCCGAGAAGCTCGCGGTGGAGGCCACATTGATGATGCCGCCATGGCCCAGCGCTTTCAGTTTCGGAGTAAACACATGGCAACCGTGAATCACGCCCCAGAGGTTGATCCCCAGAGTCCACTTCCAGTCGGCCATGGTGGCCTCACCCACCGGCTTGCCGCCGACACCAACGCCGGCGTTGTTGATCACCAGGTTGACCGGCGCTGGCAACACCCGCTCGGCCTCGTCGGCCAGGGCCTCGACCTGGTTGAGCTTGCTGACGTCGCATTTGCACGCCCAGGCCTGACCACCCAGCGCCTCGATCAGAGCCACGGTCTCCTCGGCGGTGGCCAGATTGATGTCCGAGCACAGCACCGTGCCGCCACGACGGGCAATTTCCAGCGCGAATGCACGGCCGATGCCACTGCCGGCACCGGTTACGACCGCAGCGGCGCCGCGGCTGGGTTTATTGGGCAAACGACTTCCAAACATGGAGTACCTACACTTTGACAATGAGCGAATGATTCACTCACCATAAAGCGAACGCTTGTTCGGATTCAATTCGGAAAAATTATGGCCAGAAAACCTGTTCAGCAACGCGCCAAAGCCACCGTGGACGCTATTGTCGAAGCGGGCTTCATTGCCATGGCGGAGCGCGGGCCTGCGGCCACCACAACGCGGCAAATCGCTGATATTGCTGGAGTTGGCGTAGGCTCACTGTACGAGTACTTCGAGAACAAGGAACAGATCTTTCAGGTCATGAGCGAGCGCTTCGTGGCCGACACCATTGGCATGATCCAGCCCCTGATTCCCACCATTGTTCGGAAACCGATTAAAGAAGCGGTGCTTGATCTGCTCGCCCACTTCCGCGATTTCCTGCAGGCCAATAACGAGCGCTACCTGAAATGCGCCCGTTACGCCATGGCGCTGGATTTCGAGCAACACGTGGAACCGCTGCAGAAAACCCTGTCGGAACTGGTCACCCAGTACCTGATGCACCATCCGGAAACCCTGAAGATCCGCAACATTCCAACCATGAGTTACATCATGATCAACGGCGGCATCTACTCGGTGGTGCGGCACCTGTGCGATCCGGCCCCGCCCATCACCTTCGACGAATTGGCTGGAGGACTGGCGGATATGGTCGGTCATTATACGGAAAGAGAAATGGCACTGGTCGCACCATAACAGTGCCAGATCGGTAACCGAAATCGAAAATTACCGTTTGCGTTGCCCCCTATCAGGCCCTACCATCGTGCACCCTTTTGGTGCTTGTAAGGTAACGCAAACCGCATGGGACAAAGAAACGAACGACTGCGCTGGCTGCTGGTGTCCGGACTGCTGACGGCCCTGCACATGGAGCGGCTCACTGAGCGTTACAGTCGCAGATCCGTGATGGCGGGTTTCAGTCTGATCAACGGCGGCCTCAGCATTGCCCTGGTTTCCTTCGTGGCGCTGATCACCCAGGAAGCGTTTATCTTTCCGTCCCTGGGTGCCACCGCCTTTATTCTCTTCCACGTGCCGTTGGCGGCATCGGCCTCCCCGCGCAACACCCTGTGCGGCCATTTTGTCGGCGCCGCCATGGGCTTATTGAGTCTGTACGTATTCGGCCTGCAGACCCAACCCTCAGCCTTCATCAACGGAGTTGACCTCGCCCGGGTCGGCGCGGCGGCGCTTTCCCTCGGCCTTACCGGGTGCCTGATGGTGTTGTTCAGGGTGGCTCATCCGCCAGCAGGCGCGACCGCACTGATCGTATCTCTCGGGCTGATGCCGGACCCGGCCCAGCTGCCGATCCTGATGGCCGGCGTCAGCCTGTTGCTGGGGCACGCGTTCGTGATGAACCGGCTGTCTGGCATACCCTATCCGCTGTGGTCTGGCAAACCCGCGGCAGGAACAGCCGGCGCGGTGCCTGGTGCCTGAGGCACGCGGCAACATTCCGCGAAGTCAGCTGCCGATAATAACGCTGCCGCTGCCGATGGTGACGCCACCACAGGTGATCGCACTGCCGGTGACGGCGGCGGGGATGCCGTTGATCAGCACGCTTGCGGAGCCTGCGGCCACCGCGCGAGGGTGAGGCGGGTGTTTGGGCTTGGAGTGAATGGCGAGGGGATCGCCGACCCTGGCAACCGGTTTGCCGTCCACCAGCACGTCGGGAGAACCCGCAATGACGGGGGTGGGCGGGAAGCCCTCATGATCGGTGCCAAGGTCACCCAACAAAACAATCGCTTTGCTCATTCCCTGAAATCCTTTTCATTCGTGTCTGTTTTCATGTCCTGCGGCCTATCTTAAAGCCAATCGCTGCCGCTGCCAAACGACCAGGTCTCACCCGCACCGGATGCGTCTGCGGATGACCTGCGTCAAAGGCGGTCGCGAAGCCATCTTCTACAATTCTGCCATACCCAAACGCCATGGAGGCACGCCATGTCATCAACCAGCCATCCGGAGTTCGAGCTCTGGCGACACGGCTACGGTGTTATACGGCATTCCCCGACCACCTGCACCCGCGCCAGAGCCATGGCAGAGGCACTGGTGGCCAGTGGCCAGCAGCCGGACACCGAGGCGGTATTTCGCAAGCTGAGCGCACTCGATCGCCTGACCAGTGCCGGGTTGTGGCTGGTCGCCCACATGACCTACACACAACGGGTGGATGTCAGCGGCCAGCCGCTGCAGCCACGCGACTTCAAACACTTTCCGGAAGGCCACACCGGCGGCGCACTGAACATGGTGCCGGCCTATGCCGCCTATCTGGCACTCAACAACCTGACTGGGCAGACCCGCAGCTGGCTGATGGGCCAGGGACATTGCGTGGCCGCGATCGATGCCCTCAACGTGCTGACCGGCAATCTGCACCCGGAGCAGCACAGCCGCTACCAGGGCCCCGAGGGGCTGTCGGTGCTGGTGTCCGACTTCTACAGCTATCGCCAGCGACCCGATGGCGGCATGGCCGCGCCCCTTGGCAGCCACGTCAATCCCCACACCGCCGGGGGCATTATCGAGGGCGGCTATCTCGGGTTCGCCGAATTGCAGTACGCCCACATGCCCCTGCCCGGGGAATCCCTGGTGGCGTTCCTGTCCGACGGCGCCGCCGAGGAACAGCGCGGCAGTGACTGGATTCCCCGCTGGTGGCGGGCTGAGGACTGCGGCACGGTGATGCCGATCATGATCGCCAACGGCCGCAGAATCGAGCAGCGCACGGAACTGGGCACCCGCGCCGGCCTCGAGCGTTTCGAGGAGCACCTGTCCGACCGCGGCTTCGCCCCGGTACGCTTCGATGGCCGCGACCCCGCTGCCTTCGTCTGCGTGTTGTTTGATATGGAGAACACCCTCGCCGCCAACGGCCGGCGGGCGATCAAGGGCGAGCAGGCCTACCCGGTTCGGGTGCCCTACGGCATTGCCGAGACCGTCAAGGGCTTCGGTTTCTATGGCGCCGGCAGCAACGCGGCTCACAACCTGCCGTTGCCCGGCAGCCCGCGCGTGGATGCCAGGGCGCGGGAGCTGTTCCAGAGCCACGCCGATGGGCTGTGGGTGGCACCGGACGAGCTGGCAAAGTGTGTGCAACAGCTCAATCAGCACGCTCACCAGCAACGCCCACTGGAGCGGGATCACGCCCTGGCCACGCGCAATCCGCCGGAACCACAGATACCACGCTTGCCCCAGGCCAGCACCGGGTGCTCGCCGATGCAGGCCGTCGACGATTTCTTTACCGCGCTGGTGGCCGCCAACCCGCACCTGCGGGCACGGGTGGGCAACCCGGATGAGCTTGCCAGTAACCGCCTTACCGGCGTTCTGGATCAGCTCAAACACCGGGTCAACCACCCGGAAAGTGATCAGGAGTCAGTGCAGGGTCGGGTGATTACCGCACTCAACGAGGAAGCGGTGGTCTCGGCCTGTCTCGGCAACAAGGCGGGGTTGAACCTGGTGGCCAGTTACGAGGCGTTCTGCGTGAAAATGCTGGGCGCCATCCGCCAGGAACTGATTTTTGCCCGCCATCAGCGGGAAGTGGACCGGCCCGCCCGCTGGCTGGGCTTTCCGGTGATTGCCACCTCCCACACCTGGGAAAACGGCAAGAACGAACAGTCCCACCAGGACACGACGTTCTGTGAGGCTTTGCTGGGGGAAATGAACGACGTATCGCGGGTGGTGTTTCCCGCTGACTACAACAGCACACTGGCGGTGCTGCCCGGCATCTACCGGGGCCGCGGCACCCTGACCTGCATGGTCATACCCAAGCGGGACCGCCCCTGCGTGTTTAACGAGACTGAGGCTCGGGCCCTCGCCCGCAACGGCGCGCTGGTGGTGGACGAGGACACCTCCAACGGCGAACCGGTGCTGCTGATTGCCAACGGCGCCTACCAGTTGTCAGAGCTGATGCGCGCCTGCGAACGGCTGCGTGAAACCGGCACACCGTTCCGCCTGGTGTACCTGCAAGAGCCGGCCCGGTTTCGCCAGCCCCGGGATGTCCACGAAGCCACCGCCTGTCTGTCCGAGTTTGAACGGGAGCGACTGTTTCCATTCCGTCTTCACCGTCGCGTGGCCCTGACCCACATGCGGCCGGAGGTGTTCCGTGGCCATCTTCACCCTCTCTTCCCGGAGCCACGTCACTCCCGGGTGTTGGGCTACATTAATCGTGGCGGCACCCTGAACGAGGCCGGCATGCTGTTCGCCAACCGCTGTTCCTGGGCCCATGCGCTGTCAGCCTGCGCCCTGGTCATGGAACGGCCACCCGGCGAGTGGCTGTCCAGTGCCGAGCTGGCGGCTGTCGAGGGGCGCGGTGACCCCGGCGTGATCACCCGGGGGCCGGGCTAGACGCACCCGGCGCTCGCCTCGCCCGCCACGCCCGCAAAGCGGTCTCCAGCTCCAGAATGACCAACACGGTCACCCCGGCAGCGACGGCAAACAGCAACTGCGTCAACGCCAGTGGTGCGCTGCCAAAGGTACGGTGGAACAACGGCAGGTAGGTGAAGGACAGCTGCAGGACCACCACACCGGTCACCGCCAGCAGCACCACCGGCGTGCCCAGGACGCCCTTGAGGGTGATGGAGGGTGAATCCAGGTAGCGCACGGCAAACAGATAGAACACCTCCATCGCCACCAGGGTGTTGACCGCAAGCGTCCGCGCGATGGCCTGATCACCGGTGTGATGCATGGCCCAGTACCAGGCGGCGAAAATGCCCGCAAGGAACAGCAACGATACGAACCCCACCCGCCACACCACCAATCCGGCCAGCAGGGGCTCATTCCGCAGCCTGGGCGCACGCTTCATGACACCCGGCTCCGGCGGCTCGAACGCCAGGGTCATCGCCAGCACCACCGAGCTCACCAGATTGACCCAGAGAATCTGCAGGGCCGTGATCGGCAGGGTCAGCCCCAGCAACAAGGCAGTGATCAGACTGATGGATTCGCCACCGTTGATGGGCAGCATGAAGGCAATGCCCTTCTTGAGATTGGCGTACACGGTGCGGCCTTCCTGCACCGCGGCAGCGATACTGGCAAAATTGTCATCCAGCAACACCACCGCAGCCGCTTCCCTCGCCGCTTCCGAACCCTTGACCCCCATGGCGATGCCCACGTCCGCCCGCTTCAGGGCGGGGGCATCGTTCACGCCGTCACCGGTCATGGCCACCACACCATGACGGGCCTGCAGTGCCTCCACCAACCGGAGCTTGTGTTCCGGGCTGGTGCGCGCAAACACGTCCACCTCCGCCGCAAGGTCCATCAACTCGGGATCGCTGAGCGCGTCCAGCTCGCGGCCGGTCACCACCCGACGGGTGTTCTCCAGCCCCAGTCTGGCGGCAATGGCGCCGGCGGTCATGGCGTGATCACCGGTGATCATTTTGACCCGGATACCGGCCTCATGGCAGTCGCGGATGGCCTGGATGGCCTCCTGGCGCGGAGGATCCAGCAAGCCGACCAGGCCCAGCAACTCCAGTCCCTCTTCGACTTCGTCAACCGACAAGGTGTGCTGAGCGGTGACCGGCTTTCTGGCCAGGGCCAGCACCCGTAAACCGCCGGAGGCCAGTTCCGTGATGGCGGTCTCCCAGGAGGCCCGGCGCAGTTCGCCGGTGCCGCCGTCAGCACTGACCACACCACGGCACATGTCGAGGATTCGCTCCGGCGCGCCTTTCACGTACACCACTGTGTGGCCATGATGGTCGTGATTGAGGGTGGCCATAAAACGGTGTTGGGTATCGAATGGAATTTCATCGAGCCGGGGCCAGTCCTGCTCACTCTGTGCCAGGTCGAACTCTGCCTTGTGGGCGAACACCTTGAGTGCGCCTTCCATCGGATCGCCCGCGACGGTGGTTTCGCCGTGCCGGTGACGGAGGTGGGCGTCGTTGCACAGGGCCGCCGCGCGCGCCAGTTCCGACAGCGCGGAGGACTCCGCTGCCTCACCCTCGCTGCCCTGCACCCGGCCCTCCAGATCGTAACCCTCGCCACTGACGTCCAGCCGCTGGCCAGCCACCACCACGCTGGTGACCATCATCTCGTTGCGGGTCAGGGTGCCGGTCTTGTCGGAACAGATCACCGACACCGCACCCAGGGTTTCGATCACCGGCATCCGCCGCACCACCGCATGACGGCTGGCCATGCGCCGCACGCCGATGGCAAGGGTGATGGTGAGTATCGCTGGCAAGCCTTCGGGAATCGCCGCCACCGTAAGCCCCACCACGGCCATGAACAGCTCCGCCATGGGCAACCCGCTGAAAACCAGGCCGCCGGCGAAGATGCCCAACCCGGTAACCACGATCAGTATCGACAGGTAACGGGCAAACCGGTCTATCTGTTCCAGTAACGGCGTTTTCAGAGTGGCGGTGTCTTGCAGCAGGCCGGAGATGCGTCCAATCTCAGTCTCTGCCCCGGTTCGAACCACCAGACCCCGGGCGGTTCCGGTGGCCACCATGGTGCCGGCGAATGCCATGCCGTACTGATCGCCGAGAACCGCATCGGCAGTCACCGCATCGTCCGTCTTGTCCACCGGTTCGGATTCGCCGGTGAGAATGGCCTCGTCGATCTTCAGGTGGTGACACCGTTCCAGACGCAGGTCTGCGGGCACCCGGTCGCCCGACTCCAGCAACACCGTGTCTCCGGGCACCAGTTCCGCGGCATCAATGCGGTGCTGGCCGTCCTCCCGCAGCACCAGCGCTTTCGGCGCCAGCATGTGCCGAATGGCTGCCAGCGCCTGCTCGGCGCGTCCCTCCTGGATGAATCCGACCAGCGCCTGAATCACCACCACCGCCAGGATCACCACGGTATCCACCCAGTGCCCGAGGAGGGCGGTGATGGTCGCGGCGGTGACCAGTACGTAGATCAGGAAATTACGGAGTTGCCGGCCCAACCGCGCCAGAGGACCCCGTCGGGCGGCCTCCGGCAGGCGGTTATGGCCCCAGCGCGCAATACGCGCAGAGGCCTCGGCCTGCGGCAAGGGTGCCGCCGCCTGCAGCGCCTGTCGCGCTTCCGTAGTGGTCAGGGTGTGCCAGGCACGACCTGACTCGTGGGGTGGTGATCCAACGGGCAGTTTGAAGGGTGGTGAGGTTGGCATGAACCGGCTCCCTGGCGCTTTCCTGCTCCTATTGAAACCCGGCCGGGACACCGCCCGGGTTGCTACAGGTCAAGAACTGCGCCGATGAGGCCGGTCAGTTGACGAATACGGGGCCGAAACCCATGTTCCACAGCAGCACCGAACCCACCCGGGTGGAGACCAGAATCACCAAGGCCACTGTCAGCAGGGCGCCGCCGTACATTACCGCGCGGTCCTTCTCGATGCCCATGACGATGGGCAGGCCATCAAACATCAGCCAGGCGCCATAACAGGCGGCCACCAGAAAGACGATGGCGTTGAACCAGGGCACCGGGTACAGCAGCGCGAAGCCCGCGAGGAACAGTGGCGTGCAGGAGTAAGACGCCAGCGCAATACCGTTGGACGGCACCTGTTCTTCCGCCGCGCCATAGGTTCTCGCCATCCAGTTGATGGCGTAGCCCAGGGCAAAGACGCCGATCAGCATGGCCAGGTAGGTCAGCACGCTGAGCTGCATGGCGCTTATTTCCGTCATCTTGATGAGCCGGTCGTTGCCGACCGTCCAACCGAAATGTGCGGTGGAAATGTACGCACAGATCGGGGCAATGGCTGCCAGAACCAGTACGTAAGCCACATAGAGACGGCGAGGAGGCGCGTGTTCTCTGCGAATGGACGCCCATTCTTCATCAGGATGAGTAAACAGACCGAATGCATGTGACAGGAGCATTGCCGCTCTCCTTTTTATCGTTATTGACTCTTGTTGGTTACGCTTCTACCTGAAAGCTAGATCAGAACGGCAAAAAGCTCCAGTCACACCGATCAATTGCGCGGGTCGGTATCGGCCACCCAGGGCCGCTGCTGATGACGGTCACGGAATGACAGCAGGCTCTCGACACCCTCGAAGCTCACCAGGCCGCGGAAATCGAGCCAGTCCACCAGGCAGTAAAGACACATTGCCGGGTAGTTCCAGTCCTCGAACGTGCCCTCGTCCACCAGAGCCGCAAGGGTGCGAAGCGTGGTCATGATGCGCTCCCGCTGCAGATTGAAAAACATGACATCGCCGCCGGTGTCGAGGCCGGATCGTTCCGACAACAGCAGGGTAACCGCGGAATCGTTGGCGGCGTCGATCAGGGTAAGCTGATTCTGCTGGTTCCAGGTCAGCGGATCGCGGCCCTGCTTGGCGCTGATGTAGCGCGCGATGATCCGCGAGTCATAAATATCCTGGCCGTCATCCTCCAGCATGGGGATTTTCAGAGCCGGATTGTTGCGACGCAATTCGTCCCGGCCCTCACCATAGATATCCAGGTTGATGAATTCGTAGGGCTCTTCATCCAGCAGGATGCGGATGCGGCGAACATAAGGTGACGTCGTCGAACCAATCAGTTTCATGTGCTCTCCAGTGATCAACGGATTATTATCAAAGCAGGCTGTCCGGATCGGTGTAGGCATACCCGGTCGCCTCTGCCACCTCCCTGTAGGTCATCTTCCCTCGACAGACATTCAGACCCCGACGCAGATGAGCATCGGACTTCAGCGCACTGACCACGCCCTGATTGGCCAGCGCCATGATGAACGGCAGGGTAGCATTGTTCAGCGCCAGCGTGGACGTGCGGGCAACCGCGCCGGGCATATTGGCCACGCAGTAATGTACCACGCCATCCACAATGAACGTGGGTGCATCGTGGGTCGTCGCCTTCGAGGTTGCCGTGCAGCCACCCTGATCAATGGCCACATCCACAATCACACTGCCCTCCGGCATCCGCGATACCATGTCGCGGCTGATCAGTTTCGGCGCTGAGGCCCCCGGAATCAGCACACCGCCAATGACCAGATCGGCCTCGATCACCGAGCTCTCCAGGGTGTCAGCGGTGGAAAACAGCGTGCTGATGCGGTTGCCATAGAGCTGGTCGAGCTGTCTCAGCACGTCCATGCTGCGGTCCAGCACCGTGACCTGAGCGCCCAGCCCAACCGCCATCGCAACCGCATTCTGGCCCACCACGCCACCGCCGATGACCGTCACGCGGGCGGGGGCAACGCCGGGCACCCCGCCGAGCAACACGCCTCGCCCCCCCATATTCTTTTCCAGGCAATGGGCCCCGGCCTGGATCGCCATACGCCCGGCCACTTCCGACATGGGCGCCAGCAGCGGTAGCCGACCGTGGTGATCAGTGACTGTCTCGTAAGCAATGCAGGTGGCTCCCGAGTTCACCAGATCGTCAGCCTGTGGCTGATCCGGCGCCAGATGAAGGTAGGTAAACAGCGTATGGCGATCACTCAGCTGCGCCCGCTCCGCGCGCTGAGGCTCCTTGACCTTGACGATCAGCTCGGCGCGGGCAAACACCGCCGCACCATCATCCACCAGGGTCGCTCCCGCTGCGCGGTACACGTCATCGGTAAAACCGATCGCGGCACCGGCAGACGTCTCCACGAACACGGTATGCCCATGTGACACCAGCTCCCTTACCACGGCCGGCGTCATGCCCACCCGGTACTCGTGGTTTTTCACTTCCCTCGGCACACCAATGTTCATGATTTCCCCCGTTGCTGCCGCGCAGCGATGAGTCCGACCGGTGATTCTCCTGACAAAGTGTAGTAAAAAGGTCTGGGTCACGGAGACCCGATTGGACGCATCGGTTGAACAGACCTTCCCGTACATACCAGGACGTCTTCTCAACCACAGCACACAGGAGCAGGAACGCCCATGAACACCTTGATCACCACCCTTTCCGCCACCACGCTGGCACTGTCGCTGTCCAGCACACAGGTCCTCGCCGAAATGCAGACAGAAACCGTCGAATACACCGTTAACGGCACCACCTTTACCGGCTACCTTGCCTGGGATGACGAGGCCGAAGGCAAACGCCCCGGCGTTCTGGTTGTCCACGAATGGTGGGGGCACAACGATTTCGCCCGCGAGCAGGCCGAGCGACTGGCGGCGGCGGGATACACCGCATTTGCCCTGGACATGTACGGTGACGGCAAACTCGCTGACCATCCGGACGATGCACAGAAATTCATGAAAGAAGCCACCAGGGACCTGGATCAGGTACAGGCGCGATTCACCGCGGCCATGGAACTGCTGCAGAACCATGAAAGCGTGGACAGAGGGCGCATTGCGGCTCAGGGTTACTGTTTCGGCGGCGCCGTGGTGCTGAACATGGCACGACTGGGACTGGATCTTGACGGGGTGGTGAGCTACCACGGCGCGCTGGCCAGCCCGATCAAGGCTGAGGCCGGCAAGGTCAACGCGCGGGTTCAGGTGTACACCGGCGGGGCCGACAAGATGGTGCCGTCAGATCAGGTCGCCGGACTGGTGCAGGAAATGCAGGATGCCGAAGTGGACCTGACGCTGGTGTCTTTCCCGGGCGTTCTGCACTCGTTCACCAACCCCGGGGCAGACCGCATTGCAAGTGAGTTCAACATGCCGGTGGGCTTCGATCAGGCAGCCGCCGACCGTTCCTGGAACGGCACCCTGGAATTCTACGAAACCATCTTCGCCGAGTAAGCGACCCGCAACCCCCGGTCAGAGGGCACTGGCAATGGTGCCCTCTGCCTCTTTCATCAGGTCCTCTACAAATCGGCCTTCAGTGGTCACCGGCGGGTGCACGATCACCTCGATTACCCCGGACGTGAACGCGGCACTGCCCTTGGGCAAGCGTTCGTGGGAGCCGCGAATGGTGATCGGCAGCAGCGGCAGTCCGCCGTCCCGCGCGATTACGAAGCCGCCTTTCTTGAACGGTAACAACCGACCGTCGAGGGAGCGTGTACCTTCCGGGAACAGCAGAATGCCGGTGCCATCCGGTAACTGGGCCACCCCCTGCTTGATGCTGGCCAGCGCATCACCGCCTTTCGAGCGATCAATGAACAGGTTGCGGGAGGTTTCCAGCGCCAGGCCAAACAGCGGAATCCTGCGCAGTTCTTTCTTGATGACCCAGCGATACTGCAGACCCAGTGCCAACACCAGCGCAGGCGGATCGAAGTAGGAGGCGTGGTTGCTGACAATGACATAGCGCTGCCCGGGCACAATGTGCTCCCGCCCGCTCACCACCAGTCGGATACCGGTCAGCTTGAGGATGCACCAGGCGTAGACCTGAGTGCCATGAAACGCCGCATCACCCCGTTTGCCGACGAGGGCCGCAATCACAATCGGAAGGAACAGCAAAAGGGTCAGCATGGCCGCCCAGAACAGAATCCAGACCGCTTTCAACGTTCTCAGCATAGGGAAGTGCCCTGACTATCTCGACAACAATCAACGAGTAACAGGGGGACAAAGATGCCACAGCAGGGCGAAAACACCAAACACCACGGAATGTCAGGCACAAAAAAAGGCAGCCGAAGCTGCCTTTTTGGCGGTTACCCTCTGTTATTTACAGAGCAGTAACGTTCTCCGCCTGAGGACCTTTCTGGCCCTGGGTAACGGTGAACTCAACCTGCTGGCCTTCTGCCAGAGTTTTGAAACCGCTGCCCTGAATAGCGCTGTAGTGAACAAAAACGTCCGGGCCGCCTTCACGAGTGATAAAGCCAAAGCCTTTAGCTTCGTTGAAGAACTTAACAGTACCGGTAGTAGTAGACATACTAAAATTTCCTGAAATCAATCATATTATCTGCTGCCAACACCCTCATGGTGCAAGGTCAGCGTGTCACGGAAAAACAGAATTCGCGGAATCAAAAACAGGACGGTCACTGCTAACTGCGGAGGTACGTCTTATTCATGAAATGCTTTACTAATCTTTCCTACGAAAAACACTCTACTCCTGATTCCCGGGATTGCCAAGGGTATTTTTCAATAAAATGTGTAGGTAAAGGTACCCATCAACCCCTGAACACCCCGAAGGCATAAATTCCCAACGCGGTCATGAGGATGGAGCCCACCACATGGGCCAGAACACCGGCGAGGGCCATCCCCCATTTGCCTTCCTGGATGGCTGCAAACATTTCCAGCGAGAAGGTGGAGAACGTGGTCAGAGCGCCGCACAGACCGGTGATGGCAAACAGCCGCCACTCCGGCGCCAGCGCGCTGCCATGCATGAAAAACCCGATCAGCAGGCCCACCAGTGCGCTGCCAGCCAGATTGGCCACCAGCGTGCCCAAAGGAATGGCGTGGTAGCTGGCGTTCAGCCACAACCCGAGGGCCCAGCGAAGGTTGGCGCCGATCACGGCGCCAACACTCACGGCAACAACCGATAACCACATATCAGCGGTTTGCCCGGTTACGCGGGGTTGTGATCAATCAGGGTGTCCTTGTTGCTGGCAAACTCGTCGAACGGGAAATCGTCCACGGTCAGCATCTCCAGCACCACGGCTTCATACTGGCGCATGAAGTCGGCCTCTTCCTTGGTGTAGACCCCTGCCTTCAGAGCTGCTTCGAACCGCTCTTCCGGGTGCAAGGCGGTCATTGGCAGCTCGCCCTTGGCGTAGGCCTTGGTGACCTTGCGGTACAGTTGCTCGGCCTTGTCGTAGTCCTTCAGCAGCCCGTTGTAGCGGGCCAGCGGATTTTCCACCGTGCCTTCGCCATCGGTGTTCCAGGTGGCGGCCGTCAGCTTGCTGCGAATCGGCGTATCGGTGGAAATCGCACGGGCCAGTTTGCGGGCCAGGTCATCGTGAGGCAGGTCCCAGCGGCAACCCAGCGGCAAGGTCACCGCCCGCAGCGCCAGCGCAACCGGACGGTTGGGCAGGTTCTGCAGGAACTCATCCAGGGCGCTCTCAGTGCGGTGCAGCAACAGCCCGAGACTGTACTCCATCACTTCCTTCTCACCCTCAACCGGCTGGGTTTCGTGCCAGTTCTTCAGCACCATCGACGCCAGGTAGAGGTTGGACAACATGTCCCCGAGGCGCGCCGAGATCAGCTCGCGCATTTTCAGCTCACTGCCCAGGGTGGTCATGGCGGCATCCGCACACAGACCGAAGGCGGCACTGAAGCGGGCCACGGCTTGCGCGTAACGGCGGCTGGCGCTGTCGAAGGGCACGTCAGCACGGCCCACACCCAGGGCCTGGGTGAAGGCGCGGGCGGCGTTGCCGAAGATCAGACCGGCATGGCCAAAGAACGCATCGTCGAACGCGTCGATGTCGTCGTTATCCTTGGCGGACAGCTCCCGCAAGACGTAGGGATGGCAGCGAATCGCGCCCTGACCGAAGATCATCAGGCTGCGGGTCATGATGTTGGCGCCTTCCACGGTGATGGACACCGCCGCACCGCTGAACCCGATACCGAGATAATTGCGTGGCCCCAGGGTCACCGTCTTGCCACCGTGTACGTCCATGGCATCGGTGAGGATGCCGCGCTGGAACTCGGTGAGGTGGTACTTGAGAATCGCCGACGGCACCGCCGGCTTCTCGCCCTTGTCGATCATGTTGGCGGTGTGGTTGACCGCGGCCTGGGTGATGTAGGTCTTGGCGGCGATACGCGCCAGCGGTTCCTGCACACCTTCCATATCCGCGACCGGGGTGTTGAACTGGCGACGGATGCGGGTGAAGCCACCGGCGGTGCCGACAGCGTAGGCTGCAGCGCCAGCCGCACCGGACGGCAGCGTGATGCAGCGTCCCACCGACAGGCACTCAACCAGCATGCGCCAGCCTTCGCCCGCCATTTCCTGACCGCCGATAATGTAATCCAGCGGGATGAACACGTCCTTGCCGATGATCGGCCCGTTCATGAACGGTGTGCCGATGGGGCAGTGGCGACGGCCGATTTCCATACCTTTGGTGTCGCGCGGAATCAGCGCACAGGTAATGCCGTGATCTTCCTTGTCGCCCAACAGGCCATCCGGGTCAAACATGCGGAACGCCAGACCCACGACGGTGGCGATGGGTGCCAGGGTAATCCAGCGCTTCTCGAAGTTGAGACGGATACCCAGCACTTCCTTGCCGTCCACTTTCTGCTTACAGACGATACCGGTGTCCGGCAGCGAGGTGGCGTCCGAGCCGGCACGGGGGCCGGTGAGACCGAAACAGGGGATCTCACGCCCGTCCGCCAGGCGCGGCAGGTAATGATTCTTCTGCTCTTCCGTACCGTATTTGACCAGCAGCTCGCCGGGGCCGAGGGAATTCGGTACCCCGACGGAGACCATCAGCATTTCGTTGGCGGCCAGCTTCTGCAGCACCGCGGTCTGGGCCTTGGCGGAGAAGCCGAGGCCACCGTATTCCTTCGGAATGATCATGCCGAAAAACTTTTCTTTCTTGAGGAAATCCCACAGCTCCTTGGGGAGATCGGCGCGCTCGACGGCCAGGTCCCAGGCATTGCACATGGAGATGGCCTGCACGCACTGGTTGTCGACGAACGACTGCTCTTCCTCGCTCAGGCCGGTGTGCCGGTTGATCAGCAGGTTGTGCCAGTCTGGCTGACCGGTAAACAGCTCGCCGTCCCAACCCACGGTACCGGCTTCCAGCGCGACTTTTTCGGTTTCCGACACTTTCGGCGCGACCTTCTTGAACATCGCGAACACACGGGGGGTGAGCCAGGATTTGCGGAACCCGGGCAGGCCCGCCGCGGCGGTCACAGCGGCGCCGATAAACAGAATCAGGGCAAGGGTGCCAGAGGCAAGAATCAGTGACAGTACGCCGACAACCACCATCACACCGATGGCCGGTTTCGCACCCGATTCCCGACGCATCACGGTCAACAGACCGGCCAGCGCCACCAAAAACAGAATGAAAGTCATCATAGGTTCTCTCTGTCATCCATGGATTGAATAGTGAAGACTACAAATCGTTACGTCCAAGTTACCCGATCAGATGATCGCTGACCAGTAACCACATCATGATCAGGCAGTTACAATCACCCGGATACCTTCCAGCGCGAGACTGGCCTGATCAATGGCAGACTTTGCCGCGGCGAACTGGTCGCGGAAGAACCCGATCTCGTCATCGCGAATGGCCGGATTCACCTTTTGCAGGGCCTCCAGCCGCCGGATTTCCGGCTCGAACATCCCACTCAGCTGCGCCATCGCCTTGTCCCGCAACGGTTCAAGGTGCGGCTGCGCCAGCCGCTCGGCGTGATCGACCATGGTTTCCACCTGGGGACGAACCTGGGGCACGATGGCCTGGGCGGTGCGGCGGCGGATGTTCGAGCACAGATCGTTCAGTCGATCGTGAGGCAGCGCCGCCGAGAGATCGCGACCATTCACGTCCACCAGCAGCCGCAGCGGAGAGACCGGCAGGTAGCGTGACAATTGCAGCGCCTCCGGCGCCGGGCAGTGCACCGTGAACAGGGCCTCCAGCAAGAGTGTGCCCGCCGGCAGCGCCTTCACCGAGAGACTCGCCAGGGCCGCCTTGCCAAGGCCGGAGCTGGTCACCGAGTCCATCACGCCGGTCACCATCGGGTGCTCCCAGCTCATGAACGCGAGATCCTCCCGCTCCAGCGCCTGCTGCCGGCTCCAGGTAACAGTGAGGCCGTCTTCCGGCAGTTCCGACACGTGGCCGGCGTGGTACTGCTCGCCCGGCTTGAGCACGTCGGCGTGTTCAGAATGGTCTTCCACATCCACACCGAGGATATCGAAGGCCTCCATCATGTAATCCCGTACCGCGGCAGAGCCCTCTTCTGCCTCGATCTGGCGGATCAGGTCGTCGGCCACGTCCCGGCGGCAGGAATTCATCTCGATCAGCGCATCACGGCCATTCTGCAGCAGGGTACGCAGGCGGTCGGCCTCGGCCCTGGAATCCGCCAGCACGGTGTCCAGCTCGCCGACTTCGCCACCCAGCACCCTCCGCCATGCTGCCTGCACTGTGTCCTGAACCGCAACACCGACGGAGCAGCTCTCGCTGAAGGCGTTGAGCCCCTCATGGAACCAGCGGAACTGGGCCTCCTGAACGGTGCCTTGCAAATACGGAAGGTGAATCTCGATGGTGTCAGACTGGCCGATTCGATCCAGCCGGCCGATCCGCTGCTCCAGAAGATCCGGGTTGGCGGGCAGATCGAACAACACCAGGTGATGGGCAAACTGGAAATTGCGGCCCTCGCTGCCAATTTCCGAGCAGATCAGCGCCTGGGCGCCCTGCTCGCTGTCGGCGAAATAGGCCGCCGCCCGATCGCGTTCGATCAGGCTCAGATGTTCATGAAAGGCCGCACTGCGAATCCCGGCCCGTAGCTGCAGGTAACTTTCCAGCGCCATAGCGGTGCTGGCGTGGGCACAAATCACCACCACTTTGGCAGGCTTGAGGCTGGCCAGGGTTTTCTCCAGCCAGGCGACCCGTGGGTCTTCCGCCAACCACTTTTCTTCATCCAGCGCCCGCTCCGGCGCCAGGTTTTCAAGGCCGAAACGGTGGGACTGATAGCTGTCCGGACACGGCAGCGGCACCGGCAGCGCACGCCGCTCCGGGAAGCCCTGAATCGCCGCCCGGGTGTTGCGGAACAGCACCCGTCCGGTGCCGTGCCGGTCCAGCAGGGCGTCAATAATGGCCTGCTGCGGGTCGGGTGCCTTTTCCAGCACCGCCAGCTCATCCCCGAGCAAGCCCTGCAGCACGGCCCGATCGTCCGTGGCCAGGGAACCACCGCTTTCCTGCAGGCGGCGCACCACCGCGTTGATGGCTTCGTACTGCTGTTCTTCCGCGCGGAAGCCCTCAAGGTCGTGAAAACGCGCAGGGTCCAGCAATCGCAGCCGGGCAAAATGACTGGCCACCCCCACCTGTTCCGGGGTCGCGGTTAACAGCAGCAGGCCACGGCTGGCCGCTGACAGGTCCTCCACCAGCCGGTATTCCGGGCTGACCTGCTCCGGACTCCAGGCCAGATGGTGGGCTTCGTCCACCACCATCAGGTCCCAGCCGGCGGCGACCGCATCCTTCCGGGCCTGCGGGCTCGACATCAGGAAATCCAGGCTGCACAGCACCAGCTGATCACTCTCGAACGGATTGCTGGCGAAGGACTCACCGAACACCTTGTTCATCAGTGCATCAACGTCATCCTCGCTCTCGGCGAGGGCGTCGTAACGGCCCTGATCGATGATGGAGAAGCGCAAGTTGAAACGCCGCAGCATTTCCACCAGCCATTGATGGATCAGCGAATCCGGCACCACGATCAGCGCCCGTTTTGCGCGACCGGTATGCAACTGATAATGCAGGATCAGCCCCGCCTCGATGGTTTTGCCCAGACCCACCTCATCCGCCAGCAACACCCGCGGGGCGTGGCGGCTGGCCACTTCGTGGGCAATGTAGATCTGGTGCGGCAGGTGCTGGGTGCGGGCGCCGATCAGCCCCTGTGCGGCGGATGCCCGCAGCCGCTCCTGATGCTGCAGCGTGGCCACCCGCAGGCGGAAGGCACCGTTGCGATCAAACTGGCCCGCAAACAGCCGCTGATGAGGCGCGGAGAAATTCACCGAACTGCTCAGCTTGACCTCGGAAATCTGCTGGATGTCGTCACCGTTGTCGGCGTGGTACATCAACACACCGCCCAGCTCTTCCACCGCTCGGACAATGTAGCGCTCACCGTCGAAGGTCTCGATTTCCTCACCCATCTGATAAATGATGCGTGACAGCGGCGCGTTATCGATGGCGTAGGTGCGCTCCTCGTCAGCAGCGGGGAAACCCAGCGTCACCCGACGACCCGAAATATCAGTAACGATGCCGAGCCCGAGGCCGGTATCGCTGTGGCTGACCCAGCGCTGGCCAATGACAAAATCCGATGCGTCCAAGAAACCTCCGTCGCGTTTCAATTCAGTCTTCTTTTACGTTCGTTACGTTTGTGACCGTGGTCAGTGCCACTACTTGAGCTGTTTGAGGTCGGTGCCGTTCTCGTGAACCCAGTAGGCCGCCGCGCCACACACTGCCGCGGGCACCACCACCAGGTTCAATACCGGCACCATGGCCGCCAGGGCCACCGGCATTCCGAAACCAAAGGCCGACAGCCGGGTATCTCCCAACAACCCGCGCAACGCCGGGAAACTGACCTTGTGGTTGTCGGCCGGATAATCCACGTACTGCAGCGCCATCATCCAGCAGTTGAACGCAAACCAGAGCGCTGCGGCCACCAGATTCACCACCGGTATCAGCCCGAGAATCAGAAGGCCGATGGCCCGCGGCAGGTAATAGAGAATTTTCTGCACCTCACGCCAGAGCGCGCGGGGGATGTCGCGGATGATCTGCCCCCAGCTGTCGTCGGTGCTGACCTCCTGGCCGGTCAGATGTTTTTCCGTAAGCTCGGCCAGATAGCCATAGAAAGGAGAGCCAATCAGGTTTGCCAGAATGACGAAACCGTAGGCCAGCATCAGCAGGATCACCACGCCGTAGAGAATCCAGAACAGCCAGTCCAGACTTTGCAGCCAGGCCCAGTCCGGCAACCACCCCATGGCTGCAGCGATCATCCCGGCAAACAGTTCCGCCAGGAAATAGAACAGCAGGCCGAATAACAGCACGTTGATCACCAGGGGAATGATCACGAACAAGCGCAGGCCGGGCTGACGTATCAGCCGGAATCCCTCGCCGAGGTAGCCCAGGCCACGAAAAAAGTTACCCTTCAACATAGGTGGCATTACCTCCGCTTCAATGACAGTGACGGGGCGCAAAGCATATCATGTTGCCTCACTCACCACAGCCCGAGGGCCACCCGGATTCCGCCGATGGACACACTCAAGCGCCAGCTGGCACGGATTCTCGATTGCCTGCCTCTGTGGCGGGCCGCTTTGCTGATCTCCGTGGCCGCCATTCTGTACCTGGCCACCACCAGCGAGCCTTATCCGGTGCCCGCGTCCAGCTACGACAAGCTGAATCACCTGATGGCCTTTGCCGAGCTGACCGTGCTGTCGCGGTTGGCCTGGCCGGGGACCCACCCGATCCGGCTCATCCCGCTGCTGATCGCGTTCGGATTGCTGATCGAGGTTATTCAGTCGCAACTGCCCTACCGTGATTTCTCCCTGGCGGATGTGGTCGCAGATGCCGTCGGGGTCGCCATTGGCCTGCTGCCCTGGCCCGGTCTGCGCGGGTGGACGACCACCGGCGACGCCGCCCAAAACCGGATGTGCGAGAAACGCTGAACATCGTGTGCGATATCTCTCACATGACTGTGCGAGCTTTCTGAAACATTGTGTAAGCGCTCCGATTCCCGCCAGCCCCTGAATTCCCAACTTATTGATTTGTCAGTTTCATTCATGGAACACCCGGTGTCATTGCCAAAATGATAGATATTGGTCACAGGTTTGTCAGATCAGGATTGCTATAGTGGATTCGTCAGGGATGACAGGGAAATGGACGACGCACTGGACGCACCCCGGCATTGGATGCAGGGAGAGGCAAGGACACAGGGACGCCTCGCTTAAAGGACAATTATTCGGATCGCCGGCTCGGAGGCTGGCACCAAGGAGCGGCTCAAGGATAACGCAACACGGCAGTTGCACACATCGCACGGATGCGACGACCTGTTCCGAAAAGGGCAGCCCACGGGTTGCCCTTTATTTTTTTGTGGCGGCCGAGTCGCCAGCCACCCGATAGAGCCTCACCTGATTGAACTCCTCGAACTCATTGAGATCCGGCCAGGTCCGGCCTTCGATTACCGTCAGACACTGATAATGGTCATCGCCCAGATGCCGAAGCCGGGAATCCGCCAGCAGCACTTCCGGGGCCGCTGCCCTGAACGCCTGCAGTAACGGCCGGTTGTCCGGATCGTAGAGCACGTCCGCCGCGGTGATCAGATCAATGGTTGCCGCTCGTTGCCGCCAATCCGCACACAGGATGACCGACACCCCATTCAGCCGCGCGTTGGCCGCAGCGGCATCCAGCGCGGCCGGATCAATATCGCAGGCAATGGCCTCCGCCGCACCGGCCATGGCGGCCGCAATCGCGACCACGCCGGAACCGGCGCCAAAATCCAGCACCCGCTTGCCCACCACCTGGTGCGGATTCGACAGGATCCACTGGGCGAGCACCTGGCCACTGGCCCAGCAGAAAGACCAGTACGCCGGCTCACCGACCACCGCCTGGGCCTCCTCGTGGCTCAGCGGGCCCTCCAGTACCGCCGGATCAAACAGATGCAGACCGATCTCCGGGCACCCCGCCGGCCGGGTCACCGCGACCCGGCCACGGCTCAGGGTCTTCTGCAAATGGTGGTCAAGCTGCTGCTGATTCATCACATCTCCGGGCGGGCCTGCAAACGAGCATAAAAACAGCGTCTTCGTTATACTGCAACCTCATTTTTTTCACAATCTTGGCACTTCCATGGCCTCCAGACCCGACACCGACGACTTCCTGCCCCTGTTCCTGAACGACATTCCGCTGATGGACGTGCGGGCACCGGTTGAATTCAGCAAGGGCAGTTTTCCCTGCGCCGAGAATGCGCCGCTGATGAACGACGAAGAGCGTCATCGGGTCGGCATCTGCTATAAGGAAAAAGGCCAGGACCGGGCCATCGAGCTGGGCCATCAACTGGTGGGCGGCGACATCAAGGCCCAGCGCATTGAGGCCTGGAAACGCTTCATTGCCAGCCATCCGCAGGGTTACCTGTTCTGTTTCCGCGGCGGCTTGCGATCACAGCTGACCCAGCAATGGATCCGGGACGCTGGCATTGATTACCCGTTGGTCCGGGGCGGGTACAAAGCGCTGCGACGGTTCCTGATCGACAGCCTGGCAGCGCTGATTGCGTCATCGGATTTCCGCATCCTCAGCGGGCGGACCGGTACCGGCAAAACCCGGGTGCTGCAGCAACTGCCCAACCCGGTGGATCTCGAGGGACTGGCCAACCACCGCGGATCCAGCTTCGGCCGTCAGGTGACGCCGCAACCTTCCCAGATCGACTTCGAGAACCGCCTGGCGGTGGCCATGCTCAAGGCCACCCATCGGGTTGGCGGTCCGATTTACCTGGAAGACGAGAGTCGCCTGGTGGGGCGCTGCGCGCTACCGGAAACGCTCAAGGAGCGGATGTCCGAGGCGCCCCTGATGGTGCTCGAGCAGCCCATGGAAGAGCGTATTGGCATTATTCGCCAGGACTATGTGGAGACCATGCTGGCCGATTACTGCGCCCGCGACGGCGAGGTGGCCGGTTGGCAGAATTTCCAGGACTACCTGCTCAGCGCACTGGACCGGATCCGCAAACGCCTGGGCGGCGAACGCCACCAGCAGTTGCGGAGCCGGATGGTTGCCGCCCTTGAGCAACAGCAGCGCAACGGCGACACCAGCGGCCATGATGAGTGGATCCGCGCTCTGCTGGAGGACTACTACGACCCGATGTATGACTATCAGCTCAGCCAGAAAAAAGGCCGCATCGTGGTCGAGGGCGATCCGGCCACTATCGTCGATTGGGCCAATCAGTGATATTTTGTGCAAGAAACCGGAAAAGACCTGAAAGTGTCTTGCGAGTTGGATACGCTTCGACTTTGCTGTAAACACAAGTCTGTAATCAACCACTTGATAATCTGACGAAGAGCAAGGAGTACCCGGATGGAAGAGTTGTTTGGAGAGAGCGGACGCGCGTCCGAGATCGTGGAACAGGCCATCACCCTGGTCATGACCTACGCACCGAAGGTGGTCCTCGCCATAGTGACATTGGTGGTCGGCCTCTGGCTGATCAATCGCTTTGTCGGCGTGATCGACAAGAAACTCGGGGAAAAAGACCCGTCACTCAACAAGTTTGTTTGCGGTCTGATTGGCGCCATCCTGAAAGTGATGCTGATCATCTCCGCCGCCTCGATGATCGGTATCGCAACCACCTCGTTCATCGCGGTGATCGGTGCCGCCGGCCTCGCGGTAGGTCTGGCCCTGCAGGGCAGCCTGTCCAACTTTGCCGGTGGCGTGCTGATCCTGATCTTCAAACCGTTCAAGGTGGGTGACACCATCGAGGCGCAGGGCCACCTTGGTGCCGTTGCCGAAATCAGCATTCTCTACACCATCGTGAACACCTTCGACAATCGTCGCATCGTGATCCCCAACGGCAGCCTGTCCAACGCCACCCTGGTGAACGTCAGCATCTACGACAAGCGTCGCTGCGACATGACCTTCGGCATCCATTACGACGACGATATCGACACCGCCAAGGCCATCTGCAAGCGGCTGTTTCAGGAAGATGAGCGCTCGCTGATGGATCCGCCACCGCGTATCTGCGTGGGCAGCCTGGGCGACAACTCCGTCAACATCATGTTCCGCGCGTGGGTAGCCACCGACGACCTGTGGCCGTACTACTGGGACATGCAGGAAAAGGTCAAGAAGGCATTCGATGCCGAAGGCCTCACCATCCCGTTCCCTCAGCGCGATGTGCACGTATACAACCACAGCGGCGTGGAAGCGGGACAAACGTCTCAATAATATGTTTGCTTACTCGCATTCTTCACAAGCTCAACTAAGCTGACGTTAATGGTGCCTGCCCGCCTTATTGGCAGGCACCAGGCCATTGGGGCCAGGCACAGAACAATCACCGGCCTCAGTCTCGCTGTCATTGCTGGTAGGAGGTTGTCACTATGCCGGTACAGCAGTTGAAAGATTTCCTCGATCAGGCCGATGTGGAATACATGTGCCTGTCTCACCCCCCCGCGTTTACTGCCCAGCAACTCGCCCATCACGTCAAGATTGCCGGCGACCGGGTGGTAAAAACCGTCATTATTGAACTGGACGGCAAGATGGCCATGCTGGTCATGCCCGCCACCTGGCGCATTCGCTGGGATCGCCTGTCGCGCATTCTGGACACCGATTTCGTCGACCTGGCGGATGAGCAGGAGTTCCAGGACCGCTTCCCGGAGTGTGAAGTCGGCGCCATGCCACCGTTCGGTAACCTGTTCGGGATGTCAGTGTTTTGCGCGGAAGCGCTGACCGAACAGCCGGAACTGGCGTTTGCCGCTGGCAGTCACACCGAGTCGGTGCACATGAAAACCAGCGACTTCCTGGCTCTGGTGCAGCCCATGGTGCTTAACCAGGGGTTTGTGAAGCCCGGCGCGCAAAAGCCGGCGTGGCTGGCCAAAGGGCGCCGCCATCCGGATGAGCTAGCCGGCACCCGGGTTTCCGGCCTGGCCGGATACTGAACCCGGCAAACGACAGGACCGGCTTGATCCGGGCCGCTTGTCTGAAATCTTCCATCGCGTAAACTGGAAGCCTCAGACAGGAACCCGTTATGACTCAAGCTTTTGACATCGTTGTTGTCGGTGCCGGCATGGTGGGTGCTGCCCTTGCCGCCGGCCTTGGCCAGAATGGCTTTCACGTGGCGCTGGTGGACAAGCAAACGGCACCACAGTACGACCCTGAGGCGCCACCGGACATCCGGGTATCCGCCCTCAGCGCCGGCAGTGAACGCTACCTGCAACAACTGGGTGCCTGGCCCGACATCATGGCGTTGCGCGCAACCGTGTATCGCCGCCTCGCGGTCTGGGATGAAACCCGCCATCCACTGAGCGCCCTGATCCCCCGCAAGCCCACCGAAGTGGTGTTCGACGCCACCCAACTGGCCGCCAGCCATCTTGGCCACATCGTGGAAAACCGTATCACCCAGCAGGCCCTGTGGCATTGCGCTGGCAACCAGCCGTCGGTAACCCTGCTGCCAGGCACCGGCGTTACCGCGCTGGATAACAGCGACGACCGGGCCACGGTGACGCTGGAGAATGGCGACACTCTGACCTGCCAGCTGGTGATTGGCGCAGACGGCGGCCAATCGCGTATCCGCGAACTGGCCGGCATCGGCGTTACCCGCGACCAGTATGCCCAGCAGGCCATGGTGATATCCGCCCGCTATTGCGGCCCGGTGGAGGACATCACCTGGCAGGCCTTCCACCCGTCCGGCCCCCGCGCCTTCTTACCCCTGCACAGTGCCGGACCGGCGCATCCTGGCGAGAGCTGGGCCTCTCTGGTCTGGTACGATTCGCCGGAGGCACTGGCGCGATTGAGAGCTCTCGACAATGAGTCGCTGATACTGGCGATCCAGCGGGGGTTCCCCAACGATCTGCCGCTGCTGACCCACATTGATACCCGAGCCAGCTTCCCCATCGCGCGGCAGCACGCCAAGCACTATCACAATGGCCGTGTGGTGCTGGTGGGCGATGCCGCGCACACCATCAATCCACTGGCCGGCCAGGGTGTGAATCTGGGCTTCCAGGACGCCGCCTGCCTGCAATCGATGGTCCGCGAAGCCCAGCGTGCCGGCGGCGATCTTGCCAATCCGCTGTGGTTGTCCCGCTACGAGCAGCAACGGCGACCGGCCAATCGTCGCATGATGCTGACGATGGATGCCTTTTACCACCTGTTCAGCAACCGCATTCCACCGGTTCATCTGCTGCGCAACCTCGGCCTCGGCGCCGCCCGCGCCCTGCCCTTCGCCCGCAACCGCGTCGCCCGTTACGCCATGGGCATTGACGAGGAACTGCCGGCGATGCTCAAACAGATCACGGCCCGTTTACCGGGGCTGAAACAGCTCTGAATCCGGCACACAACCATCAAGGAGCCACCATGTCAGACACCATTTTCACCAAGATCATCAACCGGGAGATCCCGGCAGACATTCTCTACGAGGATGACATCAGCCTGGCGTTCAGTGACATCAACCCCCAGGCGCCGGTGCACTTTCTGGTGATCCCGAAAAAGCCCATCGCCACGATCAATGACATCACCGAAGGCGATCGTGAGCTTGTTGGCCACCTGTATGTGGTTGCGGCGAAAATTGCCAGGGAGAAGGGCTTTGCGGACGACGGCTATCGCGTGGTGATGAACTGCGGTGAGAACTCCGGGCAGACGGTGTTCCACATCCACCTGCATGTGCTGGCCGGCAAGCCTCTGGGGTGGCCGCCGTATACAGATAAAATGAAGCAGGCCTGATTAAGGCGCTTGGCCTTGGGGGCGGCAAGCGGGATGGTCCTGCTATTTGGGACACGCTCAAGGCATCCATGCGCGCTTAGCTTTGGCCATCCATGGCCAAAGATAGTCCCAAATAGCAGGACCATCCCGCTTGCTCGTACTTTGGTGGCAAAACTTCAAAAGCCTTGAAAATCAGCGGCCGACGACTTTCTCAGCCTCTTCCACCGGCGTATGGCGAACGTCCTCGCCCTTGACCATGAAGATCACGTTCTCGGCGATGTTGCAGGCGTGATCCCCGACGCGCTCCAGGGCGCGAAGCACCCACATCACCGACATGCAGCGTGAGATGTTGCGGGTGTCTTCCATCATGAACGTCAGCAACGTACGCGTGGCCGCCTGATATTCTTCATCCACCCGCTTGTCTTCTTTCATGATCCGCAGCGCCTGCTGGGAATCCAGGCGGGCAAAGGCATCCAGCGCATCGTGCAGCATGGCCAGCACGTGGTTGCCGATGTGGCGAACTTCCACGTAGCCGCGGGGCGCCTGACCTTCCTCGTTGAGCTTGATGGCAAACTTGGCAATTTTCTTGGCCTCGTCCCCCACCCGCTCCAGATCGGCAACCATCTTGATCACCGAAATCACCAGCCGCAGATCCCGTGCCGTAGGCTGACGGCGGGCAATGATCAGGGTGGCCTCTTCGTCGATGTCCATTTCCATCTGATCGACTTTCTTGTCGCCAGCACGGACTTCATCCGCCAGATGGCCGTCGTTGTCCACCAAAGCCTGAATCGCACGATCGACCTGCGCCTCAACCATCCCGCCCATTTTCAGGAATTCGGTCTTGAGCTCCATGAGTTCATCGTTGAACTTATGGGAAATGTGGTCGCCGTAAACGTCGTCCTTTTTGGTTGGCATAACTCTGTTCTCCAATGTTCAGCAATAACCGGATTAACCGAAACGACCGGTGATGTAGGATTCTGTCAGCTCGTGCTCGGGCGCGGTGAAGACCTTGGTGGTCTCGTTCACCTCCACCAGATGCCCCAGGTGGAAGTACGCGGTGCGGTGTGACACCCGTGCCGCCTGCTGCATCGAGTGGGTCACGATCACAATGGTGTAGCTCTCCGACATTTCGGAGATCAGCTCTTCCACTTTCGCGGTGGCGATCGGGTCCAGCGCCGAGCACGGCTCATCCATCAGGATCACTTCCGGGCTGACGGCAATTGCCCGCGCGATGCACAAACGCTGCTGCTGACCACCGGACATGCCGGTGGCAACCGCGTCGAGGCGGTCTTTTACTTCATCCCAGAGACCGGCCTTGCGCAGACTGTTCTCGACAATTTCATCCAGGTCCGACTTGCGGTTCGCCAGGCCGTGAATGCGCGGGCCATAGGCCACGTTGTCGTAGATCGACTTGGGGAAGGGATTCGGTTTCTGGAACACCATGCCCACTCTGGCCCGCAACTCCACAACGTCGCGCTTCGGATCGTAAATATCATGGTCGTCAATGGACAACTGGCCTTTGACCCGGCAGATATCGATACTGTCATTCATCCGGTTCAGGCACCGGAGAAACGTTGATTTACCGCAACCCGACGGACCGATAAAGGCGATCACTTCGTTACGGCCAATATCCAGGCTGATATTCTTGATAGCCCGGTCCTGACCATAGGACACTTCGACGTTGCGAAGTTTGAACTTGGGGTCGTCCGAGTACGGATGACCCACGGTCTTTCCCTCTTCGACCAGGGTTTCCGCCGGCTTCTCTTCCTGCACTGGAATACTCGTTTCTTCAGGCATATCCGCTTCGCTGGTTACGGTTGAGTTCATAGTATTCATAAATAATCTCCTTACCACCGACGCTCAAGACGTTTACGGAGCCAGATGGCCAGTGCGTTCATAGTGATCATGAAGGTCAGCAGTACCATGATGCCGGCGGACGCCAGCTCAACAAAGCCTTGTTCGGAGCTGCTGGCCCAAAGGTATATCTGTACTGGCAATACGGTCGCTGAATCGAGAAAGCCACCGGGCACATCCACGATGAAAGCAACCATGCCAATCAGCAACAATGGCGCTGTCTCGCCAAGGGCCTGAGCCATCCCGATGATGGAGCCGGTGAGCATGCCGGGCATCGCCAGGGGTATCACGTGATGGAGCACCACCTGCATCTTGGAGGCGCCAACACCCTCTGCAGCCTCCCGAATGGAGGGCGGCACGCTCTTGATCGCCGCTCTGCCGGAAATGATGATGGTTGGCAGCGTCATCAGAGCCAATACCATGCCACCCACCACCGGAACCGAACGTGGCATGCCGAAGAGACCAATAAAGACCGCCAGGCCAAGCAGACCAAAAATGATCGACGGCACCGCAGCCAGGTTATTGATGTTGACTTCGATAAAGTCAGTAATCTTGTTCTGGGGCGCAAATTCCTCCAGATAGACCGCGGCGGCAATACCGACGGGAAACGCGATGGCCAGCGTCACCAGCATGGTCAGCAGAGAGCCGACAATCGCCCCGAGAATACCGGCGTTGGCAGGCTCTCTGGAGTCACCGCGGCTGAACAGCACATCGTTGAAGCCGGTGTCGATAACGCCTTTTGCCTGCAGTTGATCCACCCAGCGTTGCTGTTGCTCAGACAGTTTAACGCTGTACCGCGGATTATCCGCATGTTTGACGTAGGTCGAGACCCTGTCGTGCGCCAGGAACTCCATGGTTTGGGTGGTGTTCAGCAAACCCGGATTATCCTTCAGCAGATCACGAATCTCACTGGCGCCATAGGTGCCGATCAATCGGCCCAACTCCCGTTTCTCGGCCGCACTGTCAGCCTCCGGAATATGCTCCTGCAGGGCCGCAATGAGAGGCGCAACAAAGTCGGCCATGGACCGCTGATCCGCGTCCGTGGGGTCGTCCAGGTACATCGTTTCGGAATCAAGAGTCACATCCAGCGTAATCGTGGTCTTGACGAAGCCGGTGTGACCTTTGCTGATAATGTCCGCAAAAAGAATAGCCAGAGAGGCAAGGGCAATGAAAATCGCCAACATGCCATACAACCGGAAACGGCGTTCCTTGCGATAGCGGCGTTTGAGGGAGTTGCGGACAATCTCCGCCTGAGAACGTTGATCAGTCATACTGTTCCCTATACTTGCGAACGATCTTGAGTGCTACCACGTTCAGCAGCAGCGTAACGATGAACAACAGCATACCCAGAGCAAATGCGGACAGGGTCTTGGCACTGTCGAACTCCTGGTCACCCACCAGCAGCGTTGCAATCTGCACCGTCACGGTCGTTACTGACTCCAGGGGATTGGCTGTGAGGTTTGCCGCCAGGCCCGCTGCCATCACCACAATCATGGTCTCGCCGATAGCACGGGACGCAGCCAGCAGGATGCCGCCAATGATCCCCGGCAGCGCGGCAGGGAAAATGACCTTCTTCATGGTTTCGGACTGGGTCGCGCCCAGCGCCAGCGAACCGTCCCGCATGGCCTGGGGAACCGCGTTGATGACGTCGTCAGAGAGCGAAGACACAAACGGCACAATCATAATGCCCATCACCAGACCGGCAGCCAACGCACTCTGGGAAGACGCCTCCAGGCCCACCATTTCCGCAAGGTCACGGATAAACGGAGCCACCGTCAATGCTGCAAAAAAACCGTAAACAACCGTCGGAATGCCCGCCAGCATTTCCAGCAACGGCTTTGCGATAGAGCGCACCCGCCTGCTGGCGTATTCGGACAGGTAGATGGCTGACAGCAGGCCAACGGGCACCGCCACCAGCAAGGCAATGGCAGAGATCAACAAGGTGCCGGTGAACAGCGGGATAACACCGAACGCCCCTTCCGATCCCACCTGATCAGCCCGCAGGGCTGTCTGGGGACTCCAGCTGGTGCTGAACAGAAACTCACTGATCGGTACCCGACCGAAGAACCGGATGGTCTCCAGAATCACCGAAAAAACAATACCCGCCGTGGTCAGGACCGCCAGCGCCGCACAAACAAAGAAGATGCGGCGAAGCGTTGTTTCCACGTTGAGTCTTGCGTTGATGTGAGGCGAAACACGGGTCCACGCAAACGCGGCACCGGACACGGCAACCAGCAACACCAGAGCGGCTTTGAAGTTCTCGCTCTGATTTTCCGTCGCCTCGAGCACCGACGCGGCGCTGACAATATGCTCTGGCACGAAGTCCGGATTCAGGTTTCCCGCCGCGACGTTACTGATCTGGGAAAGTATCAGACTCGCCTGTCCGGGCGATTCCGGCCAGACATTTTGGGGCAGCGACGCAATCACAATCCCCTGGATAATCTTGCCTTCAAATCCGGCCCAGGCTGCGAGAACAAGCAGGGCGGGGATCGCGCACCAGAGTGCTGCCCGCGCCGCGTAGTAGAAAGGAAGAGCTTTAAGATTCCGGATGCCACCCAGAGGCGCTGCCACGGACCGGGATCGCATATAAGCGAGGCCATAGGCAACCACGGCGAGAACCAGAACCAGGGGCAGAAGATTGGCCGTCTGCATATCAGTCTCTGTATTGATGGCTTGAAGTTGACTCGGCGTCTATTTTGCCAGTTTGCAGCACAAAAATATTCACACAAATGTAACGAAGGAACGCGGACCGAGAGGCCCGCGTTCCTTTTGCGTCATCCATGACGTGCCCTGCAAGAACCTTACAGTTCTTCGCCGGTCATCGGCTGCAGGTCCCTGACACGCTTGGCAATTGTCATACGCTCGTTGCGCGGGCTAGGAATCAGACCTACATCAACCAGGTAGCCATTGTCACCCCAGGTGCTCTCGCTGGTGAACTCGGCCACGTATTCCTGAATACCGGGAACCACACCCACGTGGGCCTTCTTGATGTAAAACCACAGTGAACGGGCAACCGGGTAGTCTTCGCTGGAAATGGCTTCCGGAGTCGGCTCAACACCGTTCACAGTCGCTGCCTGGATCTGGCCAATGTTTTCCATCAGGAAGCTGTAGCCGAAGATACCGAGAGTTTTCGGATCCTGAGCCAGACGCTGAACGATCAGGTTGTCATTCTCGCCGGCTTCGATAAACGGACCGTCTTCACGCATGCTGTGACAGACACTCTTGAACTTGTCTTCGTTCTGGTCTTCCATCTTCGCGATCATGTCGAACTGCTTACAGCCGCTTTCCATGGCCAGCTCAACGAAGGCATCACGGGTACCGGAAGTCGGGGGCGGACCCATTACGCTGATCTCATAGTCCGGCAGGCTGGAGTCAATCTCACTCCACTTCTGATAGGGGTTCGCCACCAGCTCATTACCACCGTCCGGGTTGGGCACTTCCTTGGCCAGGGCCAGGAAAATCTGCTCAAGGCTCAGGTCGAGCTTTTCTGCGTCCTTGGAGTTGGCCATAACGATACCGTCAGCACCAATGCGTACCTCGGTGATTTCCTTGACGCCGTTGGACTGGCACAGTTCAAATTCGCTCGGCTTCATGCGACGGGAAGCGTTGGTGATGTCCGGATGCTGGGTGCCAACACCTTCACAGAACAGCTTCAGGCCGCCGCCGGAACCGGTTGACTCCAGCTTCGGAGTCGGGAAGTCGGTGTTACGGCCAAAACGCTCGGCAACCACGGTTGCGAACGGGTATACGGTGGAAGAGCCGACGATGTTGATGGTGTCGCGGGCCATGGCCGGAGTTGATACGGCGGCAATACTGCCTGCCAGTGCTACGGTTGTAAGGGCGGTTTTCAGTTTAATCACGCTGAGTCTCCATTTTTAATTTGGACTTTTAGTCGGATTGGCTTTACCGATGAAGGCAGATTAACGAGGCTCTGTGACAACTTTGTTACAGTCACTGAAATATAGATCATGGTGTGCAAATTTTCTTGCAGACGGCCCCCAGCCCGCTAACATGCGGGTACAACAATTCGCAGCAGTAGATAAAGGCAGGTGCCATGACAGCGCTCGACGACGACAAACCCACCCCGCGAGGCGAACTCACGCTTCAGGTAGTGCCCCTTCCTTCTGACACCAACGCCAATGGCGACGTGTTCGCCGGCTGGCTGGTCAAGCAGATGGACATTGCCGCCGCCACCATGGCGGGCCGGATTTCCCTCGGCCGCAATGCCACCGTGGCCATGGACCGGATGGAGTTTCTGTCACCGTTACGGGTGGGTTCCCAGGTGGGCTGTTACTGCGAGCTGGTGGACATTGGCCGCAGCTCGATGAAGATCGAGGTGGAGGTCTGGACGCTGGACCGGGCCGCGACGCACCCCCGCAAGGTCACCGAGGGCCTGTTCGTGTACGTGGCCATTGACGAGCATGGCCGTATTCGCGAAGTTCCCGAACAAAGCTGATACAGACCATGCTGGCGCGCGACGGATTGCGCAATCAACAGGCTTCCAGCGGCGCATAGGCCAGCACCAGCCACTTGGCGCCTTCATCGAAATTGACCTGAACGCGGGTGTGGTGGCCGGTACCCTCGGCGTTCATCACCACGCCCTCGCCGAACTTCGGATGGCGCACCCGCTGCCCCAGACTGAAACCGGATTGCACCGCGGAGTCCTGGCTGAACAGGCTTTCGTTCGGCCGCTCCATCATCATCGGGCGGCTGACCGTATTGCGCAGCCGCACTTCCTGAATGCAGTCGCCGGGAATCTCCCGCACGAACCGTGACAGGGCGTTGAACTTCTCCTGGCCATACAGCCGGCGGGATTCCGCGTACGTGAGCACCAACTGTTTCATAGCGCGGGTAATGCCCACGTAAGCCAGCCGACGCTCTTCTTCCATTCGCCCTGGCTCTTCCAGGGACATGCTGTGGGGGAACAACCCCTCCTCGACCCCGGCCAGGAACACCAACGGAAACTCCAGGCCCTTGGCGGAGTGCAGGGTCATCAGCTGCACGCTGTCTTCGTGGGATTCCGCCTGGGACTCGCCGGCGTCCAGCGCCGCCTGGGCAATGAATTCCGCCAGAGGATCCACCCCCTCTTCCACCTCGAAGTCCGACAGGGCGTTGACCAGTTCCTCCAGGTTTTCCACCCGGGCCTGACCCTTCTCGCCTTTTTCACTGGCGTGGTAGTCCTTCAGCCCGCTCGCTTCGATGGTCTGCTTCATCAAACCGTGCAGGGAGGCGTCGTCCGCCATCTCCGACAGGTCGTGGATAATCGCCATGAAGGATTGCAGGCCGGTTTTGGCGCGGCCCTTGATCAAGCCGGCTTCCAGCAAGCGCTCCGCCGCCTCCCACAGGGAAATACTCTGGCCGGTGGCAACTTCCCGCAGTTCCGCCAGGCTCTTGGCACCGATGCCCCGCGTAGGGATGTTCACCACCCGCTCGAACGCGGCGTCATCGCGGCGGTAATGCACCAAACGCAGGTACGCCAGTGCGTTGCGAATCTCCTGACGATCGTAGAACCGCAAGCCGCCGTAGACACGGTAGGGAATGCCCTGGCGCATCAGGGATTCTTCCAGCACCCGGGACTGGGCGTTGGAGCGGTAAAGAATGGCGGATTCGCTGCGCAGATTGCCGTCCTGCACCCAGCTGGAAATGGTATCGGCAATGTAGTTGGCTTCGTCCTGCTCGTTAAACGCCGCATACAGGCTGATAGGCTCACCTTCGGGGCCGTCGGTCCACAACTCCTTGCCGAGGCGGCCCTGGTTGTTGGCAATCACCGAGTTGGCCGCTTTCAGGATCAGCTGGGTGGAGCGGTAGTTCTGTTCCAGCCGCACCAGCCGCGAATTGGGGAAATCCCGCTGGTACTGCTGGATATTCTCGATCTTGGCCCCACGCCAGCCGTAAATGGACTGGTCATCGTCCCCCACCACGGTCAGCGGCACACGGTGGCTGGCCAGCACCTGCAGCCAGGCGTATTGAATGGTGTTGGTGTCCTGGAACTCGTCCACCAGAATGTGCTGGAACCGGCCCTGGTAATGGGCCAGTAACTCGGGCCGATGCAGCCACAGCTCATGGGAGCGCAGCAGTAACTCACCGAAGTCCACCAGACCACTGAGCTGGCACAGCTTTTCGTACTGGCGGTAGACCGTCAGCATGGTGGAAGTGAACTGGTCCCCGGGATTCTCCTGGATATGATCCGCCCGCAGCCCCTCGTCTTTCTGGCTGTTGATAAACCACTGCGCCTGCTTCGGCGGCCAGCGGCTCTCATCGATCTGAAGCTCCCGCATCACCCGCTTGATCAGCCGCAGCTGGTCGTCGCTGTCCAGCACCTGGAAATTCTCCGGCAGCCCCGCATCCTGCCAGTGGGACCGCAGCAGGCGATGGGCAATGCCGTGAAAGGTGCCGAACCACAGCCCCCGCGCCGGAATGTCCATCATCTGCTCGATGCGGTAGCGCATCTCTTTGGCCGCTTTATTGGTGAAAGTGACGGCGAGAATCCCTGTGGGTGGCACCCGATCCACCTGCATCAACCACGCAATCCTGTGCACCAGCACCCGCGTCTTACCACTTCCGGCACCGGCCAGCACCAGCAGGTGATCGTTCTGCGCGGTAACGGCCTCGCGCTGGGCGTCGTTGAGGGCGTCGATAATGTGGGAGACATCCATAGGGGTTCAATCGCTACTGGTTAAATGAACAGGTGTCGAAGTATAACAGGAGAATAAAGGGTTTGTCGGCGGGGCTTGGATAGCCCTTTTAATCTGGGCGGGGCGCACGGGGGAGGACCGCTTTCCGGGACACGCTACGAGCACATCCATGTGCGCTTCGGTGTGGCCATCCCTGGCCACACATAGTCCCGAAAAGCGGTCCTCCCCCGCGCTTTTCAGCGCTTGGGAGAAGGTTTTTCTGTTAAAAGCCTCGTGGCACTGTCTGGGCTTCGACGAATTCGAACAAACCCTCCAGCCCCCCTTCACGGCCAATACCTGACGCTTTCATGCCACCAAACGGCGCTTCCGGCGTCGGACCGGTGCCGGTGTTCCAGCCGCAGTGACCAAACCGCAGGCCGGCGGCGACGCGCTGGGCGCGTTCGGCGTCGTTGGTGAACACGTAGGAGGCCAGACCGAACTCGGTGTCGTTACCGGCGTTGATGACTTCCTCCTCGCTGCGGAACAGTGCCATGGGCACCAGCGGGCCAAAGGTTTCTTCACGGTAGCAACACATGTCGCGGGTGACGTCGGTGATCACCGTGGGCGGGAAGAACAGGTGGCCTTCGCCCAGGTCTTCCGGTTTCTTGCCGGCAACCAGCGAGGCGCCGTTCGCCAGGGCATCTTCCAGGTGGCGTTTGACCTTGTCGAAGCCGGCCTGGTTGATCAGCGGGCCGAGATCCACGTCTTCCGTCAAGCCATTACCCACGGTCATCTTGTTGACCCGCGCCGCCAGCTTCTCGCCAAAGGCCTCAGCCACTTTCTCGTGCACGAAAATCCGGTTGGCGCAGACGCAGGTCTGGCCACCACCCCGGAATTTGTTGGCAATCAGGTTGTCAGCGGCGGAATCCAGATCGGCGTCATCGAACACGATAAACGGGGCGTTGCCGCCCAGCTCAAGCGCCAGCTTCTTCACCTGTTCGGCGGTGTCGACCACCAGCTTGCGACCCACTTCGGTGGAGCCGGTAAAGCTCAGCATCGGCACATCGGGACTTTCACACAGCACCTTGCCGATCACGCTGGCTTTCCCCATCACCAGGTTGACCATGCCATCGGGCATGTCCACGTACTTGTCCATCAGCCGGAACAGGGCAACCATGGTCAGTGGCGTCTCGCTTGCGGGCTTGATCACCGAGGGGCAGCCGGCCGCGAGGGCCGCAGACAACTTCTTGGCGATCATGCCGATGGGAAAGTTCCACGGCGTGATCAGCCCGGCGACGCCGATGGGACGGTAGTGAACCGTCCAGGTGCAGTCCTTGGGCTTTTCCGTCAGGGTATGGGCGTCCAGCGCCTGGATGTGCTTCGAGCAGTAATCGAAGAAGCCGGCGGCGTAATCCACCTCACCCTGCGCTTCCTTCAGCGGCTTGCCGTGCTCCATGCACAGGATGCGTCCCACTTCTTCCTTGTGCTCTCTCAACGCGTCGCGAATACCCTCGAGCCACTTGCGGCGGGTTTCCAGGGTGTAGGGACTGGTCAGCCTGAGTGCGGATTTGCCCGCCGCGACCGCGGCCACCACATCCGCCTCTGACATCGAGGGTACTTTGGCAATAACCTCGCCGGTGGCGGGGTTGTAGACGTCAAAGGTCTTGCCCTCGGAGGAATCGGACCAGCGACCGCCGATATAGCCAGTCAGCTTGTCAAGCAGGGGTGACTCGATCATCTCGGCTCCTTTCGTTGATAGGCTGCTATCTGTCAGCTCTCAATGGGTGTTTGCATCTCACAGGTATGACTTCCATAGTGGATGCAGAAGCACGGGCTGTAAAGTCACACCAAGGTGTTTTGACCCCCCGGTTTAACTGCTTATACTCGAAGAACGATTGATTCAGGAGGCCGGTAGATGAAAGCATTTTTCCACTCAGCGCAGGACCAGCACATCCCCAGGACCTACTTCACCCGTGGTCAGATGCGCCAGCCTCAGGAAGTCCCCGATCGCACCGGCCATATGCTGGAAGGTCTCAAGGCGATGGGCATTCCGGTACTGCAGCCGGCCGATCAGGGCGCCGGCCCCATTTCGAAGGTTCACGACCTGGGCTACCTGCGGTTTCTGGAATCGGCCCATCGGCGCTGGATGGAAATTCCGGAGGACTGGGGCGAGGAAGTCATGTCCAACATCTTCGTGCGCTCGCCCAATGCCATGAAAGGCATTCTGGCAGAAGCCGCTCGCTACCTGGCGGATGGCAGTTGCCCGATCGGCGCCAACACCTGGAGCGCCGCCTATTGGTCCGCTCAGACCGCTCTTGGCGCGGCCGATGCGCTGATTGCCGGTGAGCGTACCTCCTACGCGGTGTGCCGCCCACCGGGTCACCACGCCCGCAAAGATGCCGCTGGTGGCTTCTGCTACCTCAACAACGCCGCCATTGCGGCCGAGCACATGAAGAGCCGTTTTCCACGGATCGTCATCCTCGATACCGACATGCACCACGGCCAGGGCATCCAGGAAATCTTCTACGACCGCAGTGACGTGCTGTACATCTCGATCCACGGTGACCCGACCAACTTCTACCCGGTGGTGAGCGGCTTCGAAGATGAGCGCGGTGAGGGTGACGGCTACGGCTACAACATCAATCTGCCGATGCCCCACGGATCGTCCGAAGAAGACTTCTTCCACAAGCTGGACGAAGCGCTGGCCGCCATCCGCCTGTTCCAGCCGGACGCCATGGTGCTGACCCTCGGCTTTGACATCTACAAGGACGACCCCCAGGCCAAGGTGTCGGTGACCTCCGAGGGCTTCGCACGCCTGGGCAGCCACCTGCGCCAGACCGGCCTGCCCACCCTGGTGGTGCAGGAAGGCGGTTACGACCTGGAGACACTGAGCACCAACGTCCAGCGGTTCTTCAAGGGTCTGCAGGGCTGATATTGCCCTGCCACCCAGTCATGACGCCGGGGCGTACACCTTGATGTTGGTGTGGCCTTCGGCCTTCAGATGACCGGCATGCATGCGGCTCATGGTGCCGCGATCGCAATACAGCAGATACTGTTTGTCGGCCTCCAGCACGGTAATTTCCCGGTTGAGCTCGTAAAACGGAATCTGGATGACGTGGTTGTTGGTCATCCTCAGTGGTGACTGTTCGCCCTCGGCGGGGTGACGCACGTCAATGATGATGTCATCCACCTCCGGCGTGTGCACCAGTTCCACATCTTCCGGAGTGGTGGTGGTCTCCAGCAGGCGGGCAACCGGTGTGTCTTCGCGGTTATCGATGGCCTGCTGCAACACCGCCGCATCCATCAGTGCTTCGTCCTCTTCCACCCGGTGCAACTTCGCGCGCGTGGCGGGTTTCTGGGAAATCACTCCACAATATTCCGGCATGGTGCGCGCGTAGGCTTCGGTGCCGATCTCCCGTGCCAGGGCGATGATGGTTTCCTTGTCCATACTTACCAGCGGGCGCAGCACCACTTCCTCGCTGGCCCGGTCCACCACGTTCAGGTTGGTCAGGGTCTGGCTCGAGACCTGGGCCACCGCATCGCCGGTGACCAGGCCAATGGCGTTGTTCTGTTGCGCGATGGCCGAGGCCGCCTTGAGCATCTGTCGTTTGAGCACCACGCCCCAGTGGCGGTGATTGACGCTGCGCATGATTTCCGCCACCACCCCCTCGAACGGCACGGAAACGAATTTTGCACCGTGGGATGAGCCGTATCGGGACCAGAGGTAATGCACCACCTGCCGCACGCCCACCTCATGGGCGGTGCCGCCAAGATTAAAAAACAGGAAGTGGCTGCGCAGGCCGCGACGCATCATCAGGTAGGCCGCCACCGAGGAATCGTAACCACCGGACACCAGTGTCATCACCGTTTCCACACTGCCGAACGGGTAACCACCCAGACCGCGGTGGCGGCGATGGGCAATGTGGAAATGATTGTCCTGCACCTCGATGCGCACCTCCACCTCGGGCGATTTCAGGTCCACCCCCCTCGGGCGGGCCTGCTGCATCAGCGCTCCGCCCACTTCCCGCTCCAGATCAATGGAGCGGAAATCCTGATCACCATGGCGCCGTACCCGCACCGCAAAGGTTTTGCCCCGAAGTCGTTCGCCAAAGGCAGCAACGGCTTTTTCCGCGACATCGTCCATACTGGCAAACGGGAATACCCCGATTTCCTGAATGGTGGAAATGCCCGGAATCCGCAGCAGTTCGTCGATCACCAGTCCCGACAGGCCACGGCCTGCCGGTACGTCCACATCAACACGGTCCCAGCTGCCATCCACACGGATGTCGGCGTCCAGGCGGGCGAGAATCTTGCGGATGTTCTGACGCAGGTAGCGCATCTGCTGTCGGCGAACGGGCTTACTTTTGATGGCAACTTCGGGAGCGGGACGAATCAGCAGCTTCATAAATCGGAATCAGGTCGGGTGGCGTATTGATCGGAATCGGCTTAGTCTAACGTTTTTGGCGGGGGCCTCAAAATCAGGCATTGCCGAAACAAGATTACAACCGGCCCGAGCGCCCGCCCCCGCATTCATCCCTGTATAACGTTCAGGAGTTTTACTGTAGATGACCGAAGCGACCATCAATGCCCTGGTGTCTCCCGAGGGCAGTCTTGAAATTCTTTCCAACCACGAAGTCAATCGACTGAAAGACAAAAGCGAGGGTGGTCTCTACCGGTTGTTCCGCCAGTGCGCCCTGGCGGTGCTGAACACCGGCGTTGAAACCGACGACTGCAAAACGCTGATGGAAGCCCACGCCGACTTTGACGTGCGCCTGGTGCCCCAGCCGCGCGGGTTGAAACTGGAACTGGTGAATGCGCCCGCGCACGCGTTTGTGGACGGTGAGATGCTGCGCGCGATCCGCGAGCACCTGTTTTCGGTACTGAGAGATATTATTTATTCCTATTCCATTCCCCAGGGGGCCGCGGGTTTTCGCCGCGACGAGCCCGAGGACATCACCAACCTGATCTTCCACATCCTGCGCAACGCCCGGGTGCTGCAGGCCGGCCGCCAGCCTGATCTGGTGGTGTGCTGGGGTGGCCACTCGATCAATCAGCGGGAATACCAGTACAGCAAGGAAGTGGGCCATCAACTGGGGTTACGGGGTCTGAGCATCTGTACCGGCTGCGGGCCCGGCGCCATGAAAGGTCCGATGAAAGGGGCGACCATCGGCCATGCTAAGCAGCGGGTGAAAAACGGCCGCTACATCGGCCTCACCGAACCCGGCATTATCGGCGCGGAAGCACCCAACCCCATCGTCAATGAGCTGGTGATCCTGCCGGACATCGAGAAACGCCTGGAGGCGTTCGTGCGCACCGGCCACGGCGTGATTGTGTTCCCCGGCGGCGTCGGTACGGCGGAGGAAATCCTGTATCTGCTCGGCATCCTGTTGCACCCGGACAACGCCGATCTGCCCTTCCCGGTGGTGTTTACCGGGCAGCAGGAAAACGCCGAATACTTCGAGATGATCGACAGCTTCATCCGCAACGCCCTGGGTGACGAAGCCGCCAGCAAATACGACATCATCATTAATGACCCGGACCGGGTTGCCCAGACCATGAAACAGGGCATGAAAGAGGTGGAAACCTTCCGCCGCGCCATGCAGGACGCCTACTATTTCAACTGGATGCTGAAAATTGACCCGGTCTTCCAGCTACCGTTCGAGCCCGACCACGACAACATGCGCGCACTGGAGCTGCACCGCGACCAGCCGGTGCACATGATTGCGGCCAACCTGCGCAAGGCATTCAGCGGCATCGTTGCGGGTAACGTGAAAGAGAATGGCATTCGCCAGGTGCAGGAGAAAGGACCGTTTGAGATTGCCGGCGACCCCAGCCTGATCAAACCCCTGGAGGCGATGCTGGAACAGTTTGTAGCCCAGGACCGGATGAAACTGCCCGGCTCCAGCGCCTACAAACCCAGTTACCGGATTGTCAGCGGGGCGGCCTGAGCCGACCCGCCGACCTCAGGTGGCGAAAGGAATCAGAGGGTAATTACTGTCCACCCGCGGGCAGGTTGGCGTAATAGGCGGCGAGGTTGGCAATGTCGTCATCGCTCAGGGCCATGGCCTGACCCTGCATGATGGCAGCCTGACCGCCAGAGCGTTGCTTGTTCTTGTAGGCCTTCAGGGATGAGACCAGGTACTGCTCGTTCTGACCCGCCAGATTCGGATAGCCGGGAATAGCTGCGATGCCGTTTTTACCGTGACAGGCGGCGCAAACCGCAGCCCTGGCCTTGCCCGCTTCGGCGTCGCCCGCCGCGGCCAGCGCAGGCACCAGGGTGCCGAGTACAAACAATCCGGCAGTGGTATAGTGTTTCAAACTCATTGGTTTTACCCTCTCATCGTTATGGTCTTCGGCATCCGACAACCACGTGCCAGACATCGAACAGCTTGAACTTATAGCACAGTGCCTTGGAACCTCAAATGCGTTACATCAAGGCCACGCGGAGATCTGAACATGCCCATCAAGGTGCAAGAACTTGATTGCCTGGAAGGCCGGATCGGCCTGATCACTCTGGACTCGCCCGCCACCCTGAATGCGCTTTCTGTTGATATGATCGATGAAGCCCAGCGCACCCTGGACGCCTGGGCCGAGGACGACGGCATTGCGCTGGTGGTTCTGCAAGGTGCCGGTGACCGGTCCTTTTGTGCGGGCGGCGACATCAGGCAGTTATACGATGGGATCATCAACGCCGATGAGTCTGCACCGGCAGCGGATTTTTTTACCCGGGAGTACCGGCTCGACTACAGCCTTCACCGGTTTCCGAAACCGGTGGTGGGGATTGGCCACGGGGTCATCATGGGCGGGGGGCTGGGCCTGCTCACCGGCTGCCGTTACCGACTGATCACCCCGGACATCACCATGGCCATGCCGGAAGTGGCCATCGGCCTGTTTCCCGATGTCGGCGCCAGCTGGTTTCTGAACCGTCTGCCGGGGCGCCTCGGGCTGTTCATGGGATTGACCGGCTGCCGCCTCAATGCCTCGGATGCCATCAGGGTCGGCCTGGCGGACATGGCCATCGGCCCCGAGGATCGCAGCAGCCTGCTTGATCGCCTGCAAAGCGAGCGCTGGACCGACGGTCCCGCGGCCACCGATAACCGCCTGTTCCGCCTGCTCAACCAGCTGAATGCCGTGGATTATCGCGCGCTGGAAACCAGTAAACTGGCCGCCCATGAACAGGACATTGCCAGGCTGGGTGCCGGCGACGACTTGCCGGCGATCGTGGATCGCCTGATTTCCGCCGACATCAGCAGCGACTGGTGGCAGGCGGCGGTGCACAACCTCCGGACCGGCAGCCCGGTTTCCATGTGGCTGGTGTGGGCCCAGTTGAAACGCGCGCAACAGATGTCACTGAAGGACGTGTTCCGCATGGAGCTGGCCATGGCCGCCGAGTGCACCCGCCGGCCGGACCTGCCCGAGGGCATCCGTGCCCGCCTGATCGACCGCGACCAGACGCCCCGATGGTCGTTCGAGGCACTCGATCAGGTGCCCAAGGCTGTGATCGATGCCCATTTCCTGCCGGAATGGAACGACGAGACGGACCCAATGCAGCTCGACTGAGCCGCAATCCCCGAAAATCTAGAGCTCCGCGCCTGCCTGAATCAACAACATTTCCAGGTCCCGGTTGCCATTGCCCCGGGCCACCTCCAGCGCGGTCACGCCTTGCTCGGAACGAAAGTTCACGTCAGCCCCCGCCGCCAGCAGCATTTCCGCTGTCAGCATGTCGCCGCTGTCGACAATGTGCATCAACAGCGACCGGCCATGCTGGCTGACATTCACATTGGCGCCGGCCGCCAGCAGTACTTTCACAACGGAAAGGTGGCCGTTCTGGGCGGCGCGAATCACCGGCGTTGAACCGGCTGCATCCGCCGCGTTCACTTGAGCACCCGCCGACAACAGCAACTGCACCAGCCGACGGCTGCCCTGCCCGGCCGCCACCATCAGCGCGGTTTCGCCATCTCCCGTGCTCAGGTCCGGATTCGCCCCCTCGGACAACAGGTACCAGGCAATGCGATCCTGCTGCTGTGCAACCGCCACCATCAACGGCGTACCGGCTTCCGTGACCGTGTTCAGGGAGGCGCCGTCAGCGGCCAGGGACTTGACCCGGTCCAGCTCACCGGCGCGAATGGCGGCCACCATCGGGGTGTTCGCAGCAGACGCCTCGCGAGACGCCAGATTGGCGGGCTGATCCGCCTGGGAGGCACAGCCGCTGGCAAGCAGGCTGAGCAGAAGCAGAATGAACGGATGAGCACGGAAAATGCCGGTTCCCTTGGCCATGATGAGGTCTCTGTTGGTGTTTTTTGACCGTATTCTGCGCAGGTCCGGGCGGGAATTAAATCGAGCGGGTCACAAGTTGCGGGCGTGAGCCAGAACAGTGCCCGCCATGCGACGCAGTCGCTGTTCTCCGTCCCGGGCACCCAGACACACGCCGGCACTTTGCAGTTCCGGCCACGACCAGCCCTGAACCACACGGCGAATCCACAGGTGAGCATCCTCATGCTCCCCGAGAACCTCGGCTGCCGCCTGACCCAGACTGACTTTGCGCAGCACCGGCACCATCAGCTCGAACCCACGGTGGCCACTGGCAAAGCTGTCCAGGTCTCGGCGATCCTCCGCGCTCAGGCGTTGCTCCGCCGCCAGCTCCGCAGTCAACAGCCCAATCAGGGCCGGTTCCGTATCCCGCCAGTACAGGGGAACCAGTGCCAGCCAGTGTTCCGCCAGACGCTGGCGAATGCGGTGCAACAGGTCCTCTCCACGAGCAGACACACCGCGCAGCATCTGAATCGGGTATTCGCCGGTGCTGGCTTCCCGCGTCATGCCCGGGCGCGCCAACGCCAGGCCCGTCCGCTGCCAGAAACGGATCAACGGCTCATTACCGCCAAAACTGGTACCCAGGCCGTCGAACTGCTGGCTGGCGGCGTAGGCACATGCGGTGTTTACCAGTTGCTGGCCATATCCGCGGGAGCGGCAATGCTCGCTGACGGCCACCCGCACCACCCGCAACCAGGTGTAACAAGCGGCCTCGGGAAAGCCGCTGTGATTGGCCAGCGACTGGGCCAGAAGATGCCCGCGCACGCGCCGCTCACCCCGCATGACCTGTTCCGCCAGTGCGGGCTCCAGCCCGCCCTCTTTCGACGCCCAGAGCACACCGGCAAGCTGGCCGCCCACCGTGAGCCGCCAACTGACCGCATCGGGATCATCGAGCCACTGGCGCAGATCCGCCGGGGTTGTGCGGTAATGGGCGTTCACCAGCAGGCCAAACGCCGCCGCCCGTTCCTGTTCGCTGGCCCGCGCCGGTGCCCAGGGTGTGATCGTCACTTCACCATCGGCGGGCACTTCGGCAGGCGCATCGGCATGCAGCAGAAACAGCTCGGAAATCAGCGGTTCCAGCGGATCGGTGTCGGCCCAGCGGATGGGCGCCTGCAGCGTAACCTGGCGCCATTGGGGCGTGCGGGCGTCCAGCACCTGGCGAAAACGGATGGCGAACCCGCGGCCCGAGCCTTCGTAACCGTGCACGGTGGAGGCAAACACCACCCGCGGCCAGCCCGCCAGTATCCGGGTCAGCCGTTCGGTGGGCAGTGCCGCCGCTTCATCCACCAGCACCAGTTCCGCCTCCGGCGCCCGGGCCAGCAACTGGTCAGGCGGCAGGTAACTCAGACAGCCACCATCTCGCAAGCGCAGCTCGCCCGCGTTTCCTTGTTCCAAAAGATTCTCGCCCGCCGCCAGGCGAGCATGCCGAAACACCGTTTCCGCAGCCTCGACGGATGGTGCCGTCACCACCACATGCCGGCGCCCCTGTTGCAGCAGGCGGACCGCCGCAATCCCCAGCGCCGCCGATTTACCCCGACCCCGGTCCGCGGTGATCACCAGCGGGCGGCGGCGACGCCCCTGCCCGGTGCGGACGATGGCCTCGACAACCCGGTGCTGGTCGGCCGTTTCGGCGATGGCAAACGGCTGCGGCGGACGCTCCAGCCGTGGCAGCACCGCGCACTCGCCCTGCGCCGGATTGATCCGGATCACCGATGGGGACGCGGCCAGAATGGCCGACAGCCTGGCGGCAAACGGATGATGCTCGCGGCCTTCCAGGCCGGTTCTGGCGTAATCGGGATCCTCAAAGGTGGCCCACCGGGTCAGTGGCGGCATCAGCCAGAACAGCAGCCCCCCGGCTTTGAGGGTGCCGGCCAGTGCCGCCAGACCGTCAGGGGGATTGCCGTGCCAGCCGTCCCAGACCACCACATCCAGCTCGCGCCCCAGCCATTGGCGGGCTTTCCGGGGCAACACCGGCGTCAGCCGCGGATCGGGCGAGGCGCCCGCTGCGCCGGTCCAGACACCGTTTTCCATGGCCAGGGTCGGCAGCTGTTGCCGCAGCCAGTCGAGGGCAGGGGCCGGCTCACCTTCCACCACCACAAGGCGGCGCTCACCCCGCGCTGCCAGTTGTTGTTGCAGCCAGCGCCAGCGGGCTACGTCGGGTTCCTGTGGGGCGGTGGGCAGCATCAGCTGAGATCGGTTCCGTGCACCTTGAGGTTATCCAGGGCGCAATATTCCAGCGCCGCCTGATGGGTAGCCCGCAACCGGACCCGGGGCGCGCTGCCGGCGTCGAACGCCTCCTGCCAGCGGGCGGCGCACAGGCACCAGCTGTCCCCGGCCCTGAGGCCAGGGAAGCCGAATTCCGGCCGGGGGGTGCTGAGATCGTTGCCTCGGGCTTTGGAGAACGCGAGGAACTCATCGGTGACCACGGCACACACGGTGTGGGAGCCAAAATCGTCGGGACCGGTGTTGCAACAGCCGTCCCGGTAAAAACCGGTGACCGGGTCGTTGCCACAGGCTTCCAGTGCTTCACCGAGTACGTTAACGGATTCCTCAGACTGCATGGTGTGTCCCTTTCTGCTGGTTAAATCGATATCGACTCATTACTATAGCGAATTGAACGCTTGACCCGCATCTCTCCTATGACAGATTCCCGCATCCTTTATTCGGGAGACAGTCCCCGCGTCCTGCTTCTGTCCGGCTATGACGCCTCCAGCCACCAGCGCTGGCGCGAGCAGCTGACGGCGCTGTTCCCGGACTTTCACTGGCAGACCCTGGCGTTGCCGCCGCGTTTTTTCCGCTGGCGCATTCGCGGTAATCCGCTGAGCTGGCTGAACGAGCCGGCGTTTCGCGAGCCCTGGGACCTGGTCATCGCCACCTCGATGGTGGATCTGGCCTCGTTGCGCAGTTTTCACCCGCAATTGGCGCAGACACCCTGCCTGCTCTACATGCATGAAAACCAGTTTGCGTTTCCGGTGTCCAGTGCGCAGGCAACCAGCGTCGATCCTCAGGTGGTCAATCTGTACAGTGCCATCTCCGCCGACTGCGTGGTGTTCAACAGCGCCTGGAACCGCGACAGTTTTCTCAACGGTGTCCGGGCCTTCCTCGACAAAATGCCGGACGAAGTACCCGATGGGCTGATCGCCGGCCTGGGAGCAAAATCCCGGGTGATTCCGGTGCCGATTGAGGATCGCCTGTTTGCCGATCAACCACGCGCCATAAACTGGGCCTACCCACACCTGCTGTGGAATCATCGCTGGGAATACGACAAGGGGCCCGAGCGTTTGCTGAAACTCCTGCACGCGCTGGACCAACAATCCCTGCCCTTCCGACTGAGCGTGGTGGGTGAGCGGTTCCGCAACTACCCTCTTGCGTTTGACCAGATCCGCGATCAGTTCGGGGAGCGGATCGCGCACTGGGGCTTTCTGGACAGCCGCAGCGAGTATGACCAGCTGCTGCGCCAGGCTGACGTTGTGGTCTCCACCGCCCTTCACGATTTCCAGGGGTTGTCGATGCTGGAAGCCATGGCCGCCGGCTGTGTGCCACTGGCGCCGGACCGCCTGGCGTATCGGGAGTATGTTCCTGTGCACCATCGCTACGCCAGCCATGAACAGGATGCAGACGCAGAGGCCGGCGCCGCGGCGGATTGCCTGGAACACCTCCGGTTACAGCGAGCCGCCGGGTGCCCGCCACACGCCTGGCGGGCGTCGGTGCTGACCGACGCCTACCAGGCCCTGTTTGACCGGATGCTGCACCCGGCCCGGAACGATTGATCACCACAATTTATCCCAAATCCGGGCCAAAAGGCCGGTACAATGCGCCCCATGCCAAACCGATCCGACATGCCCCAACCCGCTGACCTCCCGGATTACCTCACCGACGAGCAGCGGGCCATCGTCACCGCCGGCTACGAGCATTCGGTCATCACTGCCGTGGCCGGCAGCGGCAAGACCTCCACCCTGGCCTGGCGCATCCGTTACCTGCTGCAACAGGGCCATGACCCTGACCGCATGCTGGTGCTGATGTTCAACCGCAGTGCGCGGGTGGATTTCGAGCGCAAGCTGCGGGACGTCACCCGCAACCTGGGGCTGGCAACGCCAGAGATCCGCACCTATCACGCCATGGGGCTGCGGCTGTACAAGCGGTTCGTGCGGGAGGGTTACCTGCCGGGATTCTCCGACAAGATTCTGACCGAGCAGGAGATCAGCTATCAGGCCTGGTTGCTGACCCGGCGGCTGGCGCCGGACGATCTGGCCGACGAGATCCGTCGCAGCAAGAAAGATTTCGTGGAAACGGCGACCGGCTTCATCGATCGCGTCAAGACCACGCTGGCGCCCGCCGAGGTGGTGTTCGAAGAGCTAGGCTACGCCGCCAAACACCGCTACCTGATCGATCTGTTCCACAGCTTCGAGCAGTGGCGCAAGGGCCAGGGGCGGATCAGCTACGCCGACATGCTGTACGAGCCGGTCATGGCGATTCACCAGAACCCGCCGTTGCAGCGACTGGTGAGCAACAAAATGGATCTGATTCTGGTCGACGAATACCAGGACACCAACGAGATTCAGCATCTGCTGCTGCGTTATGTCGCCGGCGACCGGGCGCGGGTCACCGTGGTGGGCGACCCGGACCAGACCATTTACGAGTTCCGCGGCGCCAAACCGGAATTCATCCTCAAGCGCTTCAGTGACGAGTTCGAGAGCCCGCTGGAACAGACCCTGAGCTACAGTTTCCGCTACGGCCACCGGCTGGCGTTGCTGGCGAACCATCTGATCTGCCACAACACCGGCCGCAAGGATGTGCTCTGCCATGCCCACCCCTCGACACCGGACACCAGCATCCGCCTGCACGAAGCGGAGAATGACGGCGACACGGTGGTTGAGTTGTTGCGCCGGCAGCCCGTGGAGGCACTGGCCGACACCGCGATCCTGTTCCGGGTGTGGAGCCAGAGCGTGCCGATTGAGCTGAAACTGTTGGCGCACCAGATTCCCTACCGCATCGACGCCGGCAAGGGCGCCCTGTTCAGCCGCGAGGTGCAGGCGGTGAGTGCCCTGCTGACCGTGATTGCCGGCAAACTGACGCAGCTGCCGCCGGAAGATCGCCTGAACATGGCGCGCCAGCTGCTCCGCTTTCCCCACGTCGGATTGAAAGAGCCGGAACTGGAGCAACTGGCCGGCTTTCTCGCCGGGTTTGACCACGACTGGCACCAGCGCCTGCTGGCAATGGATTTCGATGCCCTGGCGCCGATGGCGGCGCGCAAGCTGCGCAAACTGGGCGAGGTGCTGGCCCGACTGCAGGGCTACCGCGGGCCGGTCAGCAATGCCATTGCCGTGTACGCCGACCAGACCGAGCTGTACGAGGGTATCCGCAGCCTGGCGCTGACGCACGAGGCCGCCGATGAACGCATCGACACCGTGGAGGGATTCCGGGCTTACCTCAGCGGCCTGAAGCTGGACGCCGCCGGTGCGCTGGACCACCTCAACACCCTGAAACAGCAGGCCGGTGAGCACGTCAGCCACGGCGTGCTGCTATCCACCATCCACCGCACCAAGGGGCTGGAGTGGCCGGTGGTGATTCTGCCCGGGCTGCAGGAGAAGTACCTGCCCTATACCCCGCGGCCCCAGGACAATCCACAAACCTTTCTGGAAAGTGAGCGGCGGCTGCTGTACGTGGCCATGACCCGCACCCGTCAGCAACTGCATCTGATCACCCGCCCCATGACCAACACCCGCCATCTGGAAGGCGACCAGGGGCCCAGCCGGTTTGTCGATGAGTTGTGTTTCGGCCTTTGCCACGAACTGGGCACATGGCTGCACGAGCGCGCCAAAACAGCGGCGCCGGTTTTCCGGGCCAGCCAGCCTTTGACGCCGGTCAGCCTGCGCTACGCCGAGCGCGAAGCCGCAGCCCTGGAAGGCCCGGCGGCAGAAGCCGGCACCGGCCACGGGCCGGTGTGGGTAAACGAACGGCTCAGCCACGCCATTTTCGGCGCCGGTTCGGTGACCGGCGAGGAAGAGAGCGCGTTTGAAGTCCGTTTCGATTCCGGTGAAACCCTGAACTTCAGCAAGAAAAGTGCGCACCTGTACTTCACCGTGCTGGCCTGATCGGCCGGCACATGTCGCGAGACATTGGGCGTACAATCCCTTATCCGGTATTTCCCGGATTTTCTTTGTTTTTTTGAATCCTCTCACGTAAGTTTTGCGTACCTAGGTGATTGAAGCACTAGAAATTGAAGTAATATCAAAATTGCCAATAACTACAACCGAAAAGGAGGTTCTGCATGAACATCATGCGTCCACTGACGGCAGCCGCTCTGGCTGCATCCCTTGCCACTCCGGCCCTGGCCGACAACACACAAACCATTTACCTCAACCCGTTCGCCGGCTACCAGCTGTTTGACGACAAACGCGACCTGAGCGAAACCGGCACCTTCGGCGTGGGCGCCGAGTACCGTTTCCTGCCCAACTGGGCCGTGGAAGTGGTGTTCTCCCGCGCGGATGCCGACCGTAAATACGTCTCCGGCTCATCCGATTTCGAGGAATTCCGTCTCGACGGTACCTACTACTTCGCCGGTCAGGACGAAGCCTGGAACCCGTACGTGTCGCTGGGTGCCGGCCATGCCGATTTTGGTGATGACGTCCTGCCGACCCAGACCGCCGGTTCCGACCACGATGAGACCCGCGTCAACCTGGGCGTTGGTGTTCGCTATAACGTCACCGATAACATCTCCATTCGCGGTGACCTGCGCGAATTCCACGGCATTGATGAAAGCACCTTCGACACCATGGCATCGTTGGGCCTGAGCTTCGCCTTCAACCGCACCACCGCCGACCCGGCACCCAGTGACGCCGACAACGACGGCGTGCCGGATAACCGCGACCAGTGCCCCGGCACCCCGGCCGGCGCCAGTGTGGACAGCGCCGGGTGTGAGCGTGACGGCGACAACGACGGTGTCGTCGACAGCCGTGACGAATGCCCGAACACCCCGGCGGGTGCCAGCGTCAACAGCAAAGGCTGTGAGCTGGACAGCGACAACGACGGCGTGGTCAACAGCAAAGACCAGTGCCCGGACACCGCTGCCGGTGCCGAGGTTGATGCCACCGGTTGTGAGGGTGTCACTGAAACAGTAGAAACCATCGAACTGCGTGTTCAGTTCCCCAACAACAGCTCGGTCATTGACGACACCTACGACGCGGAAATCCGCAAGGTCGCCGATTTCATGGCGGAATACCCGGAAACTTCCGTGGAAATTGCCGGTCACTCTGACAGCACAGGCGCGGCCGATTACAACCGCCTTCTGTCTCAGCGCCGCGCCGAGGCCGTTGCCGATCGTCTGACGCAGTCACTGGGTGTGGACGCAGACCGCGTCAGCGCCACCGGTTACGGTGAAGCAGAGCCGATTGCCAGCAACGAGACGCAGGCCGGCCGTGCGCAAAATCGTCGGGTTGAAGCTCGCATTCAGGTACGCCGCTGATTGGGCAGTCGGTTATCCTGATTGAAAAGGCGCCTCCGGGCGCCTTTTTTATTGATTCCCGCACAGCCCGCCGTGTGGGAAGGTGTAAGTGAGCTAACGAGGAGAGCATTGTGGTTCGTCTGATGTCACTGCTGTGGGTGTTGATGGCTCTGCCCCTCGCAGCCGAGGCCGAGGTGTACCGATGCACAACCGACACCGGCACCAGCTTTTCCGATCAACCCTGCGGTGACAACGCAGAAGCGGTCACCATTCGGGACAACCGCATTGGCGGTAATTTCGGCGATAACCTGCCGCCCGAGACCGAGGCTGCAGATCCGGACGGCACCGCCGACCGGCAAGCGGCTCGCGAGGAGAGCCCGGACACCTGCCGTTTTATCAACTCAACCCAGTTGCGCACCTATCTGACCCGCAATCAGGTGGTCAAAGGAATGACCAAGGATCATGTGCTCAGGGCGTTTGGCCGTCCGCCGGAAACCTACCCCACGCCCCAGGAGACCTGGGTGTACCAGACCAGGTATTACGGCGCGCTCTACGAGCTGACCTACGTCTATTTCAGAGACGGCTGCGTGGAGCAGGTGGTGTACCGCAAACCCTGACCGCATCCACTAACAGGTTGCGGGGCGTCAGTTCACGGTCACAGAACGTGCCCAGGGTGACGTCGTAACCCTGCTCTTCCAGAAACAGTGCGTAGTCCAATACCAGCCACAGTTCCAGTGGACGCCGGAACAGATGCCGCACCAGTTCATGGCGGCGAACCCGGGCCAGGCGCCGCTCCCCCATACGCTGCCAATAGGTAAAGTCCGAATCGGCCGCCAGGGTCAGCCCCTTCTTTTCCGCCGCCCAACGGCAGAACCCCTCGAAGTCTCCACTCGCCAGTCTGGCCGGATGCGACGGCACTGGCAGGTAGTCATCGACGCCACGCCGGTCACGTTGCCAGGCGTCAAAGCCGAGACGCCAGCCACTGACCCGTGCAGTTTCCGCCCGCACCCGGGCCGGCGCGGTGACGGTTTCCTGCACCGCCAGCCGCAGTTCGGTGCGATTGAGCGTGAGGGTATCGGGGCGAGCGGTCACCCGCTCAGACAACGGCTGGTAATCCGCCGTGGCCGTGAGGTGATAGCAGCAGGGTGAAAAACTGACCCGCGCCGCGCCGTCCTCGCAGGCCCGACGGATCAGGCGGCGGTGCAGATCGCCACAGGCGTGCAGCGCCACACCGTGAATGCCGACGGGCAGGTTGAGGTCGGGGGCCATCACATCCTGGCGCTGCAGCGTGACATCGTCGTTGAACTGACCGGCCAGGCGGTTGCCATCCGCCACCAGCGCGCCGTCCCATTCCAGCCCGGTGACCGGTTCGGTGCAGTGCGCGGACAGGGTTCGTGCCAGATGGCCCTTGCCGCAGCACCAGTCCAGCAGAGGCCGGGCAAGGGGCAGAACCGCCGCGGTAAACGCACCGGCCTGCAGGCGCTTGCGACCCGGCATATCGGTGGCGCGAATTTCCGGCAGGGTGCAGGCGGCGGCATGCGGGTGGCTCACCAACTGCGGCAACGTCACCAGCGACGGTCGTTCCGCCAGCGCCGGCACAAAGCGACACAGCCGTTGGGCCAGCCGTTCGGGATGGTCGTCAAAACCGGCACAGTCCGCGTTGCTGAGGCCCGCCACCTCCTCGGCCAGCCCGGGGTACCGCCCGATCCAGCCTGGCCGCGGTTCCATAAAGGGCGCCGGGCGCCACAGGTCCTGGTGCGCCAGCAACCACCGGTTGAGTCGCTGCCAGTGGCTGTAAACACTTTCTGCCGGGTCGTGTAAACTCGCCGCCGGAGGTAACGTCATGCAACTGGCCTTTGTACTTGTTGAACCCAAGGTTCCGGAAAATGTCGGCGCGGCTGCCCGCGCCCTGTGCACCATGGGCTTCGGTAAGCTGTGGCTGGTCAACTCGGACCTGCACACCCGCCCGGAGGCCCACTGGCTGGCCCATGGCAGCGATCACATTCTGGACAATGCGCGCATTTTCCCCGATCTGGCGGCGGTAAGAAACTCCGTAGACCTGCTGATGGGCACGTCGGCAAAGCCGCGGCATCAGCGGCAGGACTGGCACGCACCCGCAGCATTACGCCAGACACTGGCCAGCAAGGGCACGTCGGTGGCGACGGCCGCCCTGGTGTTCGGTCGCGAGGACCGGGGCCTGTCCAATGAGGAACTGGCGCTGTGCGATCTGCTCACCGGCATCCCCATGAAGGTGACCTACCCATCCCTGAACCTGGCGCAGTCGGTGATGCTGTACGCCTGGGAGATGTCCGGGCTGTCGCTACCGGCTCAGGCGGAGCCGGCCCATAACGAGGTCCGGCTCGGCGCCCTCCGCCAGCGACTGGAAACCCTGTTGCCGGTGCTGGAAGCCCCTGCCCAGGGCAAGTTGTCCCAGTGGATATTCCAGCGGCTGCCCCTGCTGACGGAACGGGACGTAGGGTTTGTGCATACCCTGTGCGGGAATATCGAGCGTGCCGTATCGCGGCACAAGCGCTGATTATTCCCGGAATCGCCCGGGGCGAAAGGCATCCAGGCAGACCGCCGGCTCCTCGCCATCAATGACCTGAGCGATCACATCGGCACTGCCGGCCGACAGGGTCCAGCCAAACGTGCCGTGGCCGGTGTTGAGGTACAGGTTGTCTCGGGGGCCACGGCCGATGATCGCGGGGCCATCGGGGGTCATCGGGCGGAAACCGGTCCAGGTCTCGGCAGACTGCAGGTCAGCACAGCCGGGAAACCTCGACTCCACCGATTTGCGGATGGTCGCCAGCCTGGCGCCGGGAATGTCGCGATTGAAATCATTGAGCTCGACAAAACCGGTGGCCCGCAACCGGTTCCCCAGGCGGGTCGACACCACCTTGAAGTTGTCGTCGTGGATGGTGGAGGTCGGTGCCCGGCCCGGATCTTTCAGGGCAACCGTCAGGCTGTACCCCTTCACCGGATAGATCGGCAACTCCAGACCCAGCGGCGCCACCAGGTGATTTGACCAGCATCCGGCACTGACCACCACCGCATCCACGTCGAGGGTTTCCAGCGCTCCGTCATCAGTTCGCAGGGTGATGGCAGTGACGTTCCGGGCATCGGCGATCAATTTCTCCGCCTCCACGTGATAGCGGATCTTCACCCCCTTCTTCTCACAGGCGGTTGCCAGCTCCCGCGAGAACAGGTGGCAGTCACCGGTGCCGTCGGTGTCATAGCTCAGGGCTCCGTAGAGCGGGCCATCGCCCACCATGCCGGGCTCCGCCTCCAGCACCTGTGCCGGTGTCAGCAGGCGGGACGGAATGCCCAGCTCCGCAAGCAGGGCGTGGGTTTCCCGGTAGTGATCCATCGCCTCCGGCGTACTGGCCAGATGCAGCAGGCCCTGATGGGCACCATCAAAAGCCAGGCCCAGCTCCTGTTCCAGCGCCAGAAACCGTTCCCGGCTGTGGCTGCCCAAACGCAGCATGGCCCGCCGGTTCAGACCGAACAACCCGGGCGACCAGGCATAGCGCAGGGTGGCAAACATGAACCTGAGGGTTTCCACGGAGGGTGGCATCCGCAGCTTCAGCGGGCCATCCTGTTTGAAGATCCAGGGCAGCGCCTTGAACACCATGGCGGGATCCGCCCACGGATACACCACCGCGTAGGAGCGCTGGGCGGCGTTGCCCTTGCTGGTCTCGTTGCCGGCAACACCATGGCGTTCCAGCACCGTGACCCGATGCCCCCGGCGGTTCAGTTCGTACGCGGTGGTCATGCCTACCACTCCGCCACCCACAACAACGACATTCATTGATGGTCCCTCCGTTTCCAGCAACCCATTTACGCCACGCCGCTTCTCGCCAGCAGCTGGCGATACCGCTCCAGTACCTCCGCGTCCTCCTGCGGATACTCCGGAGCCAGTCGCTGCAACTGCTCAGCAAGCATCGCCGCCACGATGGCCCGGGCCTGGGGCTTACGGTCACCGGGCACAACAAACCAGGGTGCCTCCGCCGTATGGGTCGCGGCCATGGCTTCCTCCGCGAACACCTCGTACTGCTGTCGCTTTTCCCAGCCATCAATGTCCGATTGGTCGAATTTCCAGCGCTTACGTGGCTTGTCGAGCCGCTTGAGCAGGCGCTGACGATGCTCATCCTCCGACAGGTTCAGCCAGACCTTAATCACCGTAGTGCCCTCTTCCACCAGGTGGCTCTCGAAATTCCGGATCGACCGATACCGGTTCTGCCACTGGTAATGTTCAGGCGGGTGCACAGGCCACACCCGCTCGGCCATCACCGCCTCGTGGTGGCTGCGATTGAATGCCACCATGTCACCAAACCCGGGCAGATAAGGTGTCACCCGCCAGAGAAAGTCGTGGCGGGTTTCGGCGCCCTGAGGGCGGCTGAACGACCAGGCATGAAAACCGGCAGGGTCGGCGAATGTCGCCAGGGTACGGATCAGGCTGTCCTTGCCGCTGGTGTCCGGGCCATGCACCACCAGCAGCAGAGCGCGCTGCCGGTTGGCCCACAGTCGCCGCTGGTATTCGCCGATCTGCTCGAGACTGGCTTCCAGCCCCGGCAGGGCGCGGTCATCGTCAAGCAGGGTCGGGTAGTCCCGGAAACGGGGTGTTTCCGGGTCGAACAGAAATGCGCGCGCGAACGCCGATAACGTCATCAGAATGCTCCGTGCCACTGACTATCAGTCCGATACAGGCCAACAATCGGACAAGCTGGTAAACTTGTGTCATCAAATTCTCAGAATAGCAGTCAATGCTCTGGCTGCCCTGGAGTGTAATACCCGGCCATGAGTAAAAAACGTCGCGAGATTCCCGTATTCGATCAACCCATCATCGAAACCCACTGCCATCTGGATTACCTCAAGGATCGCCCCCTGGAGGACACACTGGCGGAGGCACAGCGGGTCAACATCGAGAGAGTGATCACCATAGCAGTGTCTCCGGACAACCTGGCACGGGTGCGTGAACTCAGCCAGATTGCGCCCTGGGTCTATGGTACCCAGGGCATTCACCCCCACGATGCGGAAAGTTATTCAGACGAGGTGGAGGCAGAGATTCGTGCCCATGCCGGCGACGACAAGATCGTGGCGGTGGGTGAGATCGGACTGGACTACTTCTATGACAATGCCGACCGGGACGTGCAGCGCCAGGTGTTCCGGCGCCAACTGCAGATTGCCTGTGACAGCGACCGGCCGGTAGTCATTCACAGCCGCGATGCCGACGACGACACCATCGCCATCCTCAGCGAGTTCGAGGACAGCCTCAAACGTCGGGGCGTGATCCACAGTTTCACCTCCGGTCCGGGCCTGGCGAAATACGCGCTGGATCAGGGCTGGTGCCTCGGCTTCAATGGCATCACGACGTTCAACAAGGCCGAAAACGTGCGGGACATCGTGCGCATGGCGCCCATCGAACAGATTCTGCTGGAGACCGACTCACCGTTCCTGACACCGGTGCCCTATCGCGGCCGTGAAAATGCGCCGTTCTACATCCCGTTTGTGGCGGAGAAAATCGCCGAGGTGAAGGAACTGCCGCTGGATCAGGTGCTGGCGCATACCTATCGGAACAGCATCCGCACGTTTTTCAGCACGCCCTGACCGCACCGCCGGGGCTGGCCTAGGCCTCGGTATCGCCGGCATCGAACAGGCAGTAGCCGTTGCGGCCTGCCTGCTTGGCCCGGTACATGGCCTGGTCCGCCTGCCGCAGCAGCTGATCGCCATCCAGCTCCACCGCTTGCGGGTACAGCGTGACCCCGACACTGCCGGACACTTCGACCATATGGTCTGCGACCCAGACCGGCTCGGCAATTTCCGCCAGCAGCCGTTTCAACAGGTTCTCCAGGTTGGCGCGGTCCTGAACGTTGACAATAATGGCAGCGAACTCGTCGCCACCCAGCCGTGCCAGGGTGTCCTCTTCCCGCAGCGTCGCGCGCATGCGGCTGGCCACTTCCACCAGCAATTCGTCGCCCGCGCCGTGGCCGAAGGCGTCGTTCACTGGTTTGAAGTGATCCAGGTCGATGTAGACCACGGCCAGGTGATCGTCCTGCCGGCGCGCCTGAGCCATGGTCTGCTGCAGCCGGTCGGCAAACAGCGAGCGATTGGGCAGCTGGGTCAGCGCATCGTAGTGAGCCATGGTGCGGAGTCTGTTCTCCTGCTCCTTGAGACGACTGATGTCACTGAAAATGCCGACAAAATGGGTCAGGGTATCGCGCTCATCGAGTACCCGGCTGACCGTCAGCGCAAGGGTCAGACCCTTGCCATCGGCCCGTTTCGATTCAAACTCGCCGGCCCAGAACCCCCGTTCCCTGGCGGTGTGGAGAATGCCCGGCCCCTCTTCCAGTGGCAGCGGCGGTAAGCGGCCGATGGCCCGAGCCCGCGAGTACCCGATCATCGACGAGTAGGCGCCGTTAACGTCAATCACCATGCCGTGCTCGTCGGTGATGAAAATGGCTTCCCGGGCGTGCTCGAACACGCTGGCGGCCAGGCGCTGGCGCTGCTCCGCCTGTTTTCGGCGGGTCACATCGTAGAGCGCACAGAGGATCACATTGTCCTGCTCGCCACCTTCATGGATTGGCGCCAGCGTCATGTCTGCCCACAACTGCGAGCCATCCGCCCGCTCGAATACCCACTCGCCGCTTTCCACCACGCCGCCGCGCACCCGTTCCATGACGTTGTCGGCCCTAGCCACCGAGGCCTGCCCATCGGGCTGGAGGGGCGGCATGAAGGAGGCCACGGCCTTGCCCATCACGAAGTCATCGGAGGGGCATCGAAGCAGCTCGACGGCAGCGCGGTTGAAATCGAAAAAGCGCCCATCGCGGATCATCAGCATGGGCTGTGGCCAGCTCAGAATCAGCCGGCGCAGGCGCCGCTGCTCGGTGGCAAGCTGACGCTTCTTGCGGCCCAGCCAGACCGAGCTCGCCAACAACAGGGCCAGCAGCAGGCCCACCGCAATGACCCAGAAGCGGTACTGATGAAAGGCATCCAGCCAGGTCAGTTGCGGCGCCCGATCGTAGGGTGCGATCCGCAGTTCGCGAGCCAGCAATTCCACAGACTGATAGTCGGCCGGCGGTGCAAAACCGGCAATGCCGGCCGCCTGGGCCGCGGGATCCTCGCTGTTCAGCGCGAACAACGCGGAGGCAATGCGGCGCACCCGGGCCTGATCGACGTGGGGCAAGGCCACCAGCGGCCACTCAGGGTACAGCCGGGTAGACACTTCGTAGGGGAAGCCGGAGAGATTCTGGGCATTCAGAACCTTGAGCTGATCCCGCAGGCGCGGGTTCTCTGCCGACATCTGCTCCAGAATGCCGGTACGGATAAAGCCGGCGTCTACATCGCCGGCCAGCACCGAGCGCACCACCCGGTCGTGGCTGCCCAGAAGCTTGACCCGACCACGACGGCGAAGGTCAACGCCCACCTCGATCAGCTCGAGGAGCTGGCTCTGATAGCCCCCGAGAAAATGCACGCCCGGGCTGGCGATCATCCGGCCGTCGAGGTCCTCCAGACGGTTGATGTCGTCCCGCTGCGGGCGGGCAATGATCACGCCGCCCAAACTGGCCGTGCTGGTCGCTCCGGATTGACGCAGCACCGTGGCGAGCACCCCGGTGACACTGCGTTCACTGCGGATGACCAGGAAATGGCTGGGATTGGTCAGGAACAGGTCCAACTGATTGGCGGCCAGGGCACGGTTCATGTCGTCCTGAGCCAGTACTTCAAGGCGCACGTCCAGCCTGGTTTTCTCGCTCAGATAATCCGCCAGAGGCTGATACTGCATCACCATGACATCCGCCGGGCGATAGGCGAACACTCCCAGGGTAAGCCCCTCACTTGCGGTGGCAACCGGCGCGTTCAGAACCAGCAGCAGAAACAGCCAGGGCAGTCGTGGCAGCAGCTTCACAGCGGCCCCCGTGGGAGGAAGGACGCATCGCACAAGCCTTTCAGATCAACCGGCATTTGCAGTAGCCCTTCCCTGAGCATCAGTTGATTGAGACTGGCGGCCACCTGTTCGACACGGCCGCCCGGCGCCAAATAGCGCTGGTTGGCAGAGAGGTCTGGCAGCATGACAGTCGCCAGGGCGCGGCGAACAGCCTCCGGCGTCACCTGTTGGCGGGTGGCAATGCGGTAGATGGCATCGTGAAAGCTTCTCACCAGATGGCTCAGCCCCCTGAAATGGCCTGCCAGAAGATCCCTCAGCGCCGGTCTCAGTTTGCCAGCCCGATCCCGGTTCACCACAAGCACATCGAAAATCGTTTCCGGCAGGGAGCGACTGTCAAACAGTCGGACCGCGCCGCGAGTTTCCAGCACCGACGCCACCGGCTCATAACTGACGGATGCGTCAATCTCGCCACGCTGCCAGGCCCGGGAGTGCTGATGAACCGGAAGATCGACAACGTCAATGTCTGACGGCTCCAGGCCCGCCTGCTCCAGTGCCCTGAGCAGCATGATGGCAGACACTCCGGCGAGCTCTACCGCCACTTTTTTTCCCGGTAGATCGTCAAGTGACTGCATACCCGGGCGGGCCATGATCACGTCCGCGCCCGCAGACACATCCATCACGGCAATCACTGCCAGCGGCACACCCAGCGCCATCACCCGCAAGGCTTCATCCAACGTGATGGCGGCCGCGTCCAAACGTCCTTCAAGCAGACCTCTGGCGGATTCCGACCCGGTTCCGCCCTTGGCCAGGGCGACGGTATCTTTCAACCAGCCAAATTCCTCGGCCAGATACAGAGACTCATAGCCGATCCAGGGATGAACGCCAACCTGCAATGGCGGTTTTCGGCTGCAACCCGGAAGCCCGGCACCCACCAGGGACGCAGAGGCCAGCAATCCAATAAATTGGCGACGGCGCATGAACCAGACTCCGGGCGACCGCATGAATAATGGTTAATGTTGTATCACATAATAGATCGGCACAAGGCCGCCTTTCGTCCATATGGCTCTGCGCACTGTGAAATCTAGTGAAAAGACAGGAAAACCCCCATTAAAACCGGAGACAGGAACGACAGTACGAAGCCCGAGGCAATGGCGACCGGCACGCAGGCCAGCCCGCCGCTGCTGCGGATAACCGGGAGTGTGAAATCCATGGCGGTGGCGCCGCCATAGCCGATGGCCATCGCCGGGCGGCGGGCAATCAGCAGCGGAATGATGGCCAGTGCGATGATTTCGCGGATCACATCGTTGAGAAAGGCCACCCCGCCCCAGGCCGGCCCGAGGGCATCACCCACCACAATGCCCGACAGCGAATACCAGCCGAAGCCGGAGGCCAGCGCCAGCGCGTCGTGCCACGGCAATGCCAGTAGCGGCGTCAGCGCCAGTCCCGCCAGCAGCGAACTGCCCGCCATCGCCAGTGCGATACCCAGGCCCTGACGGTTCATCAGCAGTTTGCGCAGGGACAAACCGGCGTTGCGCAGCTGCAGACCGATCAGGAACAGCAGCAGCATCAGCGACCAGGTCGCCAGATCCTCCGCCAGCGGCAGGTCCGGCAACAGAAAATATCCGGCAAGCACGCCGAAAGCCACCGCCGCAAGGGGTTTCAGGCCGGCCAGAAACAGGCGCTGGTAGCCAGGGCGCGGAGCGCTCTCCTCCAGCGCCACGCTCATGGGTTGCCAGCGGTGGAACAGCCACAGACCGGCAAGGTTCGCCACCAGCAACACCCCCACCAGTGCCGCCACCTGAATGGCCATGTCGCCGAGCTGCTGGGTCAGACCCTCCATCTGGCCCAGGCCCAGACCCAACAAGGCAAGAATGAAGTACACCAGAGCCTCCACGGTGTAATGGATCACCGTCATCAACCGCCGGTTCTGCAGTGGCAGGGCAAAACCGAAAAACAACGGGGCAAGAATCAGCAAGGCGCCGGTGAGCATGGTGTCCTCGAATCGGGGGTGGGGGTCGTGATATCAGTCGATGGGTTCGTACTGATCGGGGTCAAACAGGTAGCGACTGTCGATGGCCGCGGTATCGGTACGGAGATTGCGGGCGAGACGCTGGGCAGACACCGACCAGACCACGTGGTCGGCGGGCCTGGGGTCGTAGGCGTCCTCAAGCAGTGCTCCGGCAATGGCCCGCAATACCGCTTCGGCACGCCCGACACTGCGGTAGGGGCCTTGGCACCGCTGTTTTTCCGGCTGGCCGGCGTCTGTACCGCTGAGGGCGACCAATGCCCAGATGTCGGCACCTACCTGTTTCACATACAGCTCAACGCGGCGCTCCTCGCGCACCAGAACCAGCGCACGGAGCGGTGAGCGGCCATGGAAGTAGTGCAGTTTCACTGTCGCGCTCCGTCGCCGTCAGTGCAGTACATGGTCGCTGCGGTCCTGAACCAGCACCCAGGGCGCCACAACCACCGCCCACAGCTCGGTGTTTTCATCGTACCAGGCCTGTGCCCGCTCCGGGGCAACGTCACCGATGCGGTTGTCCGCCATCCACTGCTGGAACTGCGCGGTGTTGTCCGCTGCGAGTTCGGCGGCAACATCCAGCAGATCCAGATCCGGCTCAACCCGGACAACGTGCCCGCGAGCGTAGTAGGTCTGCAGGTCGTGCCAGCTGATCCGGGAAGTTTCCAGATTCAGCTTGGCAAGCAGTTCGTCCCGGGACGACGTAGAAGACATGGCAAAGCCTCGGCAGATTCAGTGGTTCGGTCCTGCCTTCAGCTTACCATTATCCGGCGGACTTCAGCATCTCCCTGACCACATAGTGGAGGATCCCGCCGTGCCGGTAATACACGGCTTCGTTGGCGGTATCGATCCTTGATTTCAGGTCACAGGATTCGGTGGTGCCGTCCTTGTAGGTCACCGTCATGGTCAGGGTCTGGCCCGGCTGGATGTCACCGGACAGGCCCTCAATGCTGATGGTTTCCTCGCCGGTCAGCTTCAGGCTCTTGCGATCCGTGCCTTCCGGGAACTGCAGCGGCATCACCCCCATACCGATCAGGTTGGAGCGGTGAATGCGTTCATAGGATTCGGCCACCACAGCATTCACCCCCAGCAGGCGGGTACCCTTGGCGGCCCAGTCGCGGCTGGAACCGGTGCCGTATTCCTTGCCGGCGATCACCACCAGGGGCGTGCCCTGGTCCTGATACTTCATGGCGGCATCGTAGATGGCCATCTGTTCACCGGTGGGCACGAAACGGGTGTAGCCGCCCTCCACGCCGTCGAGCATCTCGTTGCGGATGCGTACGTTGGCGAAGGTGCCACGCATCATCACTTCGTGGTTGCCACGGCGGGAACCGTAGGAGTTGAAATCCCTCGGCTCAACCCCGTGCTCCTGCAAATACTTGCCCGCCGGGGTGTCCGGTTTGAACGAGCCGGCCGGGGAAATGTGGTCGGTGGTCACCGAGTCGCCCAGCAACGCCAGAATGTGAGCGTCGCGGATGTCGTCAATGGCCTCCGGCTCCTCCCTCATGCCCTCGAAAAAGGGCGGATGCTGGATGTAGGTGGACTTGCCTGACCACTCATACACCTTGCTCTCCGGTACCTTGATGGCCTGCCAGGTGGCATCACCGTCGAACACCGCCGCGTATTCGCTGCGGAACATGTCGGTCTTGACCTTTTCCACGGCCTCGGCCACTTCCTGCTGGCTCGGCCAGAGATCTTTCAGGTACACCGGCTTGCCATCCCGGTCGGTACCCAGTGGCTCGCGGGTGAGATCCAGACGCACGTTACCGGCGAGGGCATAAGCCACCACCAACGGCGGCGATGCCAGCCAGTTGGTCTTCACCAGCGGATGCACGCGCCCCTCGAAATTGCGGTTGCCGGACAGCACCGAAGCCACGGTCAGGTTGCCATCGGCAATGGCCTTCTCCACCGCATCCGGCAGCGGGCCGGAATTGCCGATACAGGTGGTGCAGCCGTAGCCCACCAGATTGAAGCCGAGCGTGTTGAGATCGTCCTGAAAGCCACCCACACGCAGGTAGTCGGTGACCACCTTGGAGCCCGGCGCCAGCGAGGTTTTCACCCAGGGCTTGGTTTTCAGGCCCCTGGCAACCGCTTTCTGGGCAATCAGGCCCGCGGCCATCATCACGCTGGGGTTCGAGGTGTTGGTGCAGGAGGTGATCGCCGCAATCACCACGGCACCGGGGTCCAGCCGGGTTTTTGTGCCGTTCATTTCCATCGGCTGACTGGCGGCGTGGTGATAGCTGTTGTCCACGCCCACCGCGGTCTGGCCGCCTTCAGATTCGAGCTTGCTCTCACGGCTTTCGGCCGGGCCCTCGGCGGTTTCCATCAGCAGTTCGAACGACGCTTTCATGTTTTTCAGGGCAACCCGGTCCTGGGGGCGCTTGGGGCCCGCCAGGCTGGCCTCCACGTCACCCATGTCAAGCGTCAGCCGGTCGGTGTACACCGGTTCATGACCCGGTTCCCGCCACAGTCCCTGCGCCTTTGCGTAGGCCTCAACCAGCGCCAGCTGGTCGTCCTCGCGGCCGGTCAGGCGCATGTATTTGATGGTCTGCTCATCCACCGGGAAGAAGCCGCAGGTGGCGCCGTACTCCGGGGCCATGTTGGCGATGGTGGCGCGGTCAGCCACCGGCATGTCTTTCAGGCCATCGCCGTAGAATTCCACGAACTTGCCGACGACCCCTTTCTTGCGCAGCATCTCCGTGACGGTCAGCACCAGATCGGTAGCGGTAATGCCCTCACGCAGCTTGCCGGTGATCTTGAAACCCACCACTTCCGGAATCAGCATCGACACCGGCTGACCCAGCATGGCCGCTTCGGCTTCGATGCCGCCCACGCCCCAGCCCAGAATACCGAGGCCGTTAATCATGGTGGTGTGGGAGTCGGTGCCCACCAGGGTGTCCGGGTAGGCGATGGTCTTGCCGCCCTGCTCTTTGTGCCACACCGTCTTGCCCAGATACTCCAGATTGACCTGATGGCAGATGCCGGTGCCCGGCGGTACCACGCGGAAATTATCAAAGGCCTGCTGGCCCCAGCGCAGGAACTCGTAGCGCTCCTGGTTGCGTTCCATCTCGATGGCCACGTTGTCCTTGAACGCCGAGGCGTCACCGAAGTGGTCCACCATCACCGAGTGGTCAATCACCAGGTCCACCGGCGACAGCGGATTGATCATGGCCGGATCCTTGCCTGCGGCTTTCACCGCCTCGCGCATGGCGGCGAGGTCCACCACGCCGGGCACCCCGGTGAAGTCCTGCATCAGAACCCGCGCCGGACGAAACTGGATTTCAGTGTCGGACTTTCGGTCAGCCAGCCACTGCACCATGGCGTCCATATGGCTGCGCTCGACGGTAACGTCGTCTTCGTTGCGCAGCAGGTTTTCCATCAGGACTTTCAGGGAAAACGGCAGGCGATCCAGATCGCCGAGGGTCTCCGCCGCCCTGGGCAGGCTGTAGTAGTGAAAGGTCTTGCCGCCTGCTTCGAGGCTGGACAAGGTGTTGAGGCTGTCGTTGCTGAGACGTTCGCTGGACATGGGATGCCCCCTTTTGGCTGATACATGATGGCCGGGATCGGAAGTCTCCTATAACTATTGCAGCGAATGCGCAGACTTCAACCAAACCACCATGAATGTTCGGGATCACTGCAGTGAATAGCGCCCTTGAGACGTGGTTCAGAGTTGCTGACGATCGCCGTAAAGCTGGGCGTAGAGCCCGTCCCGGGCGATCAGTTCGTCGTGGTGGCCTTCCTCGATGATGCGCCCGTCCTCGAACACGCAGGCGCGATCGGCTTTTTTCACGGCACTCAGTCGATGGGCAATGATCAGGGTGGTGCGCTGGCTCAGGAATTCATCCAGGGCATCGTGAAGCCGATGCTCGGTGTCGGAATCCAGCGCCGAGGTGGCTTCATCGAGAATGACGATGGAAGGCTCGGTCAACACCATGCGGGCGATGGCCAGGCGCTGGCGCTGGCCGCCGGAGAGCCGCACGCCCTGGCGGCCAATCATGGTGTCCAGCTGGCGTGGCATCGCGGCGATGGTGTCGTCCAGCTGGGCAATTTTCAAAGCCCGCCAGAGGGCGTCATCCGGCTTGTCACGCCCGAGGGTGAGATTCTGCCGCACGGTGTCATTGAACAGCGCCGGATGCTGCAGCACCGTGGCCACGTGCTCCCGCAGACACGGCAAACCGATGCGCTGCACAGGCACATCGTGGATCAACACCTCACCCTGCTGGGCGGTGTACATACCCAGAATCAGCTGCACCAGCGTAGACTTGCCGCCACCACTGGCGCCGACAACGGCCACTTTCTCGCCGGGGGCCAGGTGCAGGTTGATGCCCTTCAGTACCGGCTCGTCGCCGTAACTGAAGTGCAGATTCCTGAGGGTCAGGCTGACGGTGTGGCGGCCACGGAACGGGTTCTCCAGCGCCGGATAGCGGGGCTCCTCCTCCAGCTCCAGCAACCGGTTGATGCGGGCCAGGGCGGCGTTGGCCGCAAACCAGGCGTACTGCATGTTCAGCATTTCCTGCACCGGCGTCAGCATGAACCACAGATACCCGAAGATCGCGAACATCATGCCGATGCTGAGATCACTGAACAGCACGGTCACCATGGCCGCCGCGCGAAACGCGTCGACACCGAACTGGAACAGCGCGAAGCTGGCGCGGGTAGCGGCGTCGCTGCGCCATTCAAACTGGATGGCGTGATCGCGTACGCTGCGGGCGCGCCCGATCAGTTGTCGCAGGTAATGCTGCTCGCGGTTGGCGGCCCGCAACTGGTGAATGGCGTCCAGGGTTTCCGTCAGGTCGCCCTGGAAGTCCTCGTAGGCGCTGTTCTCCCGCCGCTTGAGCTCCTTCACCCGTTTGCCAATCAGAATGGTGGCAAAGATCACCAGCGGGTTGAGCAACAGAATCAGCAGCGCCAGTTGCCAGTGCACCCACAGCAACACCGCGGCGGTGCCGGTGACCGTCAGGCTGGCCACCAGAAAGCGGCTGATGGTGCTGCCTAGAAACTGATCAATGGTATCGAGATCGGTAATGAAGTGGCTGCTGATGGCACCGGAGCCGCGGGTTTCGTATTCCGACATGGCCACCCGCTGCAACCGGCCCAGCAGGCGGGAGCGAACGCGGAACACCACGTCTTTGGAGATTTTGGAAAACTCCCGCGACTGCAGCACGTTGAACGCCAGCGCGCAGACCCGGAGCGCGAAGGCCGCCAGCACCATCAGAGCAATGTAGACCACCGGCTGCTGCCAGCCTGTCGGCAACAGGGTGTTCATGAACGGCAACACCGGGCCACTCTCTTCCAGCAAAACCTCATCCACCAGCACCGGCAACAACAGGGGCACCGGTACGCTCATGAGCGTTGCCATGATGGCCAGCAGGTTGGCGCGCACCAGCCTTGGCTTGTGCTTCAGGGCCAGCGCCAGAATACCCCGCCAGTGGTAGTGGGAGGGATGGCTGGCCGGCGGCGTTTCGCGGCTCTCAGGGGGTTCTGGGTGTGGTGCCAAGTGGCCTCCCGGTTTGTGGATCTGATCTCTCCCTTACGTCGCAGGGCGCACAATAGTCTACCTGTCACATTGTGGCGGGGGCACGGCTTCTGTCATTATTGACGCCCTATTCTCTGACGGACCAGAACCAGGCTCACTGTGAAACACGATTGTCATTACCACCCGGGCGACGCCGCCAAATGGCACTGTGGCGAATGCCAGATACACTACTGCACCCGCTGCATGCCGGACGCCGACAACCGCAAGCGCCACGCCCTGTGCCCCCGCTGCAGCCGTGCCATGCGCTACCTCGGCGCCGCCACCGAAGTGGTCCCGTTCTGGAACCGGTTGGGGGCCTTTTTCCGCTACCCGTTCCACACCGACCCGCTGATCGTCATCGCCATCTGCACACTGGTGCCGCTGCTGGTCAAAGCCAACATCGTGGGCCTGATTATCACCCTGTTGCTGGCGCTTGCCCTGCTGAAATATACCTACGATGTCATCCGCCATACCGCCGAGGGCCATATGAAACCGCCGCCGGTTTCGGTGGCGTTCAGCGGCAGCGGCTTCGATATCGTGATCCTGCAGTTGCTGGTCTTCGTGCTGATGGGCGGCCTGGTGGGCGCCGCCGCCATGATCGGCGGGCAGCTGCTGATGATGCTGGCACTGGCCTTCGTGATCCTCGCCCTGCCGGCGAGCATCATGGTGCTGGCGATGGAGCGCTCGGTGGTCGCGGCGGTGAACCCGATGAATCTGGCGGTGCTGATTTCCCGCATTGGCAGCCCCTATTTCCTGCTCTACGGCTACCTGATCCTGCTGACCCTGGCCTCCGGTGCGGCACAGGACTTCGCGGTCAACCATTTCCCGCTGTGGTTTTCCCAACCCCTGGCCGGCTTTCTCAACAGTACCTTCACACTGATTCTGTTCCACATGCTCGGCTACCTGCTGTTCCAGTACCAGGAGGAGCTTGGCTTCGCCAGCGACCTGCAGGACGGCGAGCAGCCGGGCGAAGTCCAGCACCGTGACCGCAGCGCCCGCTTTGACGCCGACATCGACATGAACCTCAAGGACGGCAACTACGATCGCGTCCAGTCGATGCTCAAAGAAGCGCTGAAAAAAGACCCCCAGCATCCCCAGCGCATCGGTCAGCTGTTCCAACTGCTGCAGGCCCGTAACGACACCGCTGATCTGTACCGCTACCACCCCCGCCTGCTGGGCTGGCTGGCAACGGGCAACAACGGCGACGACATGGCCACTCTGCTGGCGACCCTCGAAACGGTGGAACCGGGGTTTCGCCTCGACGATCCGGAGCTGGCGGTTCGTTGTGCCCGCACCCTGTACCCGCGCGGTCACTACAAGGCCGTACTGAAACTGCTGCAGGACTTCCACAAGCGTTTCCCGGACAGCCAGGAGCTGGCACCGGCCTATCTGCTGGTGGCGCAATCCCTGGCCAATGGGCTGAACCAATGGGAAAAAGCCACGGCGTTTCTCAACTTCATCCACAAACGCTGCAGCAACCACCCGCTGCACAGCCAGATCGCGGCCTACCTCAGCCAGGCGGAGAACCGCGAGCCCTTGAAAGGACCGAAAGCGTCGTTTGTGGTTCAGGAGTAAAGAACTCAGGAAGTCAGAGTGCGGGAGTAAGGCAGTTGGTTGGCAGGGCTGTCCAAAACACGCTGTGAATACGTCCTTGTACGCTCCGCTCCGCCATCCATGGCTCCGCAGGGTTTTGGACAGCCCTGCCAACCAGCCGCCCCCAGCGTCTCAAGTAGCCTGCAGCAACTGCCTGTAATGCCTTGCCTTCGGTGTCATCTGGCGCTTATCGAATTCCTCCGCCAGCAGCCGACAGGCTTCGGTGGTCAGCAGTTCATCACCGCAGCTGCGTAATCTCTCGAATGCCTTCTCAGCGGCTTTCAGGTCGTCGTGGCGAAGGCTGGTGAAGAGTACGCGGTTGTGATCTTCCGCCGCCAGTGGGGCATGGCGTTCGCCTTTACCCAGATACTCCTGCCAAACTTCAATCAGACGCTCTGACTGTTTGCGGCTGAGGGTCTCGGTCATCAACTCACGGGTACGTTGCTGATACTCGGGAAGATCCGGGCGCAGTTTGGCGAGCTGATACAGGTGTTCCAGCAGAACGGACCGTTCCGGGTAACGCTGCCAGAGCGCCTCGAACTGACGGCGGGCAACATCGAACTCCATCCTGCCCAGGCTACCCATGGCCTGAGCATAGCCGGTGGTAAAGCGCTCATCCTGCGCCTCCGCCTCCGGCTCGAAAAACGTCTCCCGCACCTGGAAAACGCTCTTGCCCAGCAGCCACACCAGACCAGCGCCAGCCAGCAGACCGCCGGCGTGGGCCATGTAGGCAATGCCGGTGGCGCCGGCAAACCAGTAATCGTAGATTTCCTTGCCCAGCCACACCGGCAGCAGCGCCAGGGCCGGCGCACGGAAATAATTGAAATACACCCCGACAAAATAGAAAAACCGGATCTTCTGCAGGCCGTAGATGGCCACGTACATGCCCATCAATCCGGAAATGGAACCGGAGGCACCCACCAGCGGTACCGGGCTGCCCAGTGAAAACGCGGTAAACACCAATCCGGACAGGGCGCCGCACAACAGGTAGGCCAGCAGGTATTTGCCCGGCCCCAACGCCTTTTCCACGGTAAAACCCAGCAGAAACAGGAACACCAGGTTGCCGATGATGTGCCCCCAGCCACCGTGCAGGAACTGATAACTGATCAGCGAATACAGCGACATCTCCGACGGCACCAGACCCAGCTGATTGGCACTCAGGCGGTCGATGTAGTCAGCCTGGATCGGCACGCGCTGCTCAAGCCAGCGCTGGCGTTCCCGCGGTGCCCACAACAGATCCCGGTTGTCCTGCATGTACTGGTAGAACTCCGGATCCAGCAGCAGGCTCACCGCCACCCACACCGTCTCGTCGGACGCTCTCAGCTCCTGGAACTCCTGCAGTTCCAGAGACAGCTCGTCCTTGCCCTCGAAGCGGATCTGGCGCTGCAGGTAATCCTCGTAGACCGGTGCTTCCAGCTCGGTCAGACCGGAATCCAGGTATTGCTGGATGGCCCCTTCAAGGCGCCGGTTGTCACCGCCCTGATAAAACAGAAAAACCAGCAGGCAGGTCAGCACCAGGCCCAGGGTGACCCAGGGCGGGCGGCGCCAGTTAACGGCGTTTTCAGCAGGAATAATCAGCATGGGCGGTCACAATTCATCATAATTCGTCCGTGAAAACGTGTTTTTTACCACAGTGAGGCCAGCTTTTCGCGCTCTAATGCCAGACAAGGTGATTCCAGCAGCCGTTGTCATGCGACGTTCACACAAATGTCATTCAATCAGGACTGCCGGCAAGCGGGGAATCACCCGACATCGACCATTCGCCAATTGCCGTTGTTGCGGACTGCGCCAATAGTAGTCGGTAACAACAAGAAACCGGATACCGGAAACAAGGAAACTGACATGACCGTACTCGTACTGGACAACCCGGAAATGCTGGCCAGAGCCGCGATTGAAGCAGGCCTTCTGATGTCTGCGACGGCGGAAACCGGTGCCCGTAAACCGCACCGGATGCGTTTTCACTATGGTTTCAACAAGCACACCCTGGACCCGCAGGACGAAGACATCCTGCGCCAGCATGCTGCCTACCTGCGGCAACAGCCCGGCGTGACGGTGCACATTCACGGCCACACCGACAACTTCGGATCGGAAGATTACAACCGGTTTCTTTCACGCCTCAGGGTCAACGCAGTGGCCAGGCTACTGATAGAAGAAGGTGTGCGGGACGCACAGATTGTGACCAGCAGCTGGGGCAGCGACAGACCGCTGGCACGCCCGGAAGACCGGGCGGCAAACCGCCGGCTGGAACTGGAATACGTCACTCAGGAGATGGCCCGGGCCCTGTAGGCCCGCCCGGGCTTAGCCGTAGACCTGGTAAACGTTGACCAACAGCAGTACGGCGGCCACCAGAATCGCCAACCAGGTCAGAACGATCCCCGCCATGCGGGCCTTGTGAGGTCCGCCGCGACCGTTGATCATGCCCCAGGCATGGAGAATACGACCGACCACCAGCGCCATCCCGGTCCAGTACACCAGTCCCCCGGCAACCCCGTTCAGCTCCGCCAGACCCAGCATGATCAGCCCCAGCGGGGCGTACTCCACCAGATTGGCGTGGGCGCGAACGGCCGCCTCGAAATCCCGGTCATCGGTCACGCCCATGCCTTTGCCGTATTTCAGGCGGAATCGCACCACCTGGAAAGATAAAACCAACAGCAAAATGCCGATAACAGCGGCGAATACAGCAGTAACAGGTACGATCATGCTCAGGCCTTCTTGATCGCGCTGACCACCGCAAGCAACAGCACCGCGCCCACCGTGGCGGTCACCAGCTCGCCAATGGCGCCCTGGGCGGCCAGGCCCAACAGGCGGAACACGAAGCCACCGAGGAAGGAGCCGACGATACCGATACCGATGTTGGCCAGCACGCCGAAGCCCCGGCCCTTCATGATCAGGCCGGCCAACCAGCCGGCAACACCGCCAATGATCAAAAACAGAATCAGATTCATAACACGCCTCTCGCAGCATTTCGGACAAAGGAGTCGAACCCCGAAAGACTGCCCTGTTTTCTGTTCTGCTTCAAGCACATCCGCCTTGGCCTAGGATCCGGGCATGGCGGCGATGGCGGCCTCCATCTCGCGGCGGCAGCGCTCGATCAGCTGCGGGATGTCGTCGCTGGTGAGGCCGGCGGTTTCAACCGGAGGCAGGATGCGGACCGATACCGGCTCACGCCGGCCGGTCCAGCCCAGGGCGCGGTCCTGATACTCACTGACACACACCATGGTGATGGGTGCGCCGGCGGCAATCGCGGTGTGGAACGCACCTTTCTTGAATTTCTGCAGGCTGCGGCCTCGGCTGCGGGTGCCTTCGGGAAAGACCCACAGGCTCTTGCGGTCGCGGGAAATGGCGTCACTGGTGGCCTGCATCACCGCGATGGCCTTGTGAGAGCGAGCGCGATCAAGGATGACATTGCCACCGAGCCAGAAAATCTGACCAAAAAACGGGATCCACACCAGCGCTGATTTACCGACGGTCACGGTTCGGGGTGGCAACAGATCCCCCATCACGAACAGATCGTCGTTGTGCTGGTGGTTGGCTATCACCACCGTGGGGCGGTCTTGCGGCATGTTTTCCAGGCCACTCGCCGGGCGCTCCATGCCAAGCAGGAAACGCCCCACCTTGCCGACCACATACCCGAACAACCGGTTGTTGTCGGGATTGAAGGGGCGCGCCAGATACAGCAAAAACGCAAAACAACAGATCACCGGCACGCTCAGCCAGGCCAGGATTTTTCTCAGAACACCCATGCAACACAAACCCGTTCGTTAAATTGGCGCACAAGTGTAAGCTAATTTCACAACCCGGCAACAGTATCGATTTGTAGGGGATCGTTACCGTCGGCCGCCGCGGTGACCGGCTCGGATGTTGCCTGCACCACGTAACGCAGCGGGCCACGGCTGTCGAGGCTGTCGAACGGGTAACAGGTCACCAGCAGCAGGGTGTGGTCATCCAGGCGGGCGGTGTCGATCTGTTCGTAGCGGCTGTCGACCACACGGATGCTGTCCACCCGATAGCGATACCATTTACCCGAGCGGGTCTGGAGTTTCAGCTCGCTGCCGGCTTCCAGGTGGCGCAGGCTGGTGAAATGGGTGTCCCGGTGACCGGCGATCACCACCGGGCCCGGCCCGGCCGCGTTACCCAGCACCTGGCCGGGCCCGAACGCCAGACTCTCGCCGTGGGCGCCGTCGAGCACAATCATTGACTGCCCCAGCTCCGGCAATGACAGCCGCGCCACCGGCCAGGTGTCCGCCCAGGGCCAGGGCCGTGTCTCGATCTGCCGCGCCTGGCTCTCGGCCCAGGCCAACTCCAGCAATTCCTGCGCGACCAGGGCCTTGAACGGAATCCACAAGCCGACGGTCAGTACGGTCCCGAACATCACGGTGAGCAGCAGTAACAGGCGATTCATCGGCTCACCCTCCGCTGCAGCATCCAGCCGGCTGCCGAAAACATCAGCCCGAGCAGGCCAAGCGCGGTCAGCAACGGCGACAGGGTCGCGGTCTGTGGGTAGCGCAGCATGGTGGAGCTGCTGCCAGCCGGCAACAGGGTCGGCACCTGATCGGTCGCCAGCGGCTCTGACGTCTCGCGCACCGGGGTGGTATCCACCGCCACAAAGCTGGTGAAGCGGGTGATCAGCTGGTGCGCGAGTGCCAGTTCGACCACCTGTTGCCGGCTTTCGTCCTCGACATGACCGGACAAGGTCTGATCCATCAGGCTATCGATTTTTTCGCGGCCCCAGTGGCGGTGAAGCCCCGTGCCCGGCGCCGCGCGGGACAGCTCCAGCGAGGTCTGCCAGCGGCTGCCATCCGACAGCCGGCCGGAGATCCCCAGGCTGCCCCTGCGCTTTACCCCGCGCATCACCTGAACCAGCGGTTCACCGGCAAACAGGTCACCCGGCCTGATCGGGTAGGCCTTGGCCGGGCCGGCCGCTGGCGGGAGGTCGACGTCAATGTCGGTCAACACCGGGGCCTGCATTTTGGCAAACAGATCGTCGAGCGGGCCGGCCACATCGGCAGTGTCGCTGATGGCGGTGTAACTGCCACGGCCATAACGGGCCGCCTCCCGCATGAAATGCAGGTTCGGCGCAGAGCCGATGCCCACCGTGAACAGGCGGCGCTCGCCCAGCTGTTGCCGGATTTGCTCGAACAGCGCGGTTTCGTTGCCCACGGCGCCGTCGGTGATGAACACCACCTGGCGCACATGCTGATCAGTCGTCTCTTCCTCAGACGAATTCTCACCCAGCGCGAGACCCAGTGCGGGCGCCATCTCGGTGCCGCCATTGGCACTCAATCCCTCCACGTAGCGCCGCGCGCGGGCAAGGTTCTGGCCATTCGCCGGCACCGCCTGCATGAACAGCGCGTGGGTCTGGCTGTTGAACTGAATAATATTGAAGCGATCCCCCGGTGACAGGGTTGCCAACCCCCGCAGCAAGGATGCCCGTGCCTGACCAATGGGCTCGCCTGCCATGGAGCCTGAGGTGTCGATCACGAACACCAGCTCCCTGGGCAGATTCTGGTTACGGCCCAGCCCCGGCACCAGCAGCGCCAGCAGGTAATCCTCCCCCTGCCACTGCTCGTGAAACACCGCCGCGGAAGGCGCCTGGCCCCGCACCGGAGACCACCGCACCACCACATCCTGATCCATGGGTACGGCGCCCTGCTCAGGGGTGACCCGCACCCGGTCACCGTCCCAGGTGCTGCGCAGCGCGTGGCTCGGGCTGGCGACATCGGCCACTGCTAAGCCGGCGTCAATTTCCAGATTGACCACCGCCCGATGGCTCTGATCCCCGACGTCCTCCGCCCGCACCGTGAACGGGCTGATGGCGGCGGCATCGGGCACCTCGGTCGTCGGTCGGGCCCAGCCGCCTTGCCAATGCGCAGGAGACTGAGCCAGGGGTTCGCCCGGCATGTAGCGGGGTGTCAGGGTAGTAGGCAGGCGCAGCTCGAACTCCCCGGACTGGTAACGCACGGTCTGCTGATAGTTGAGCTCCACCGTGATGGTTTCGCCCGGCGGGATGTTGGCCAGGTGAGTGGTAAACAGGTTGGGGCGCTGCTGATCCACCCGCGCGGCATTCTTGCCGGCCTTTTTGGCCGCCTCGTAGCGCCGTTTGGCCTCCTGCTTTTCCTGCACCTTGCCGGCAATCTCCCGCTCCCCCACGCGCATGGTCATGCCATACACGCTGGCCTTTTCCGGCAACGGAAATACGAATACGCCCTCGCGCCACTGCTGGCTGGTGTTCCTGAAGCTCTGGGTCAGCCGGGTATCGGCAATCAGCCCACTGACCCGAACCCGGTACTCGGTGTTGAGCAGCGTGGCCTGGCCCTGGTGGCGGCCGTCGGCATCCACGAATTCCAGCATACCGGTGCCCTCAGCTGCGCTGGCAGCCTCCGCGTACAGAGGATGCACAAACAACAGCAGCAGCACCGCCAGCCACAGGGATACGCCCTCACAGCAGCGCTTGACGCGCCGGGGGCTGAGTCGGGGTTTGTCGAATTCCAGCCTGAATAACGTCGTTGGTAGCATCATGGCGCATCCTTTCTTTTTCGGTTCCGGCACCGCCGGGTTGTATGGGATGACGCTATTTCAGCGCAGCGAAACGACGCTCAGGTGGCGGAATCTGGCAAACTGACGGGGAGAAAATGATGAATTGTGGCAAACCCGGCGGTTAGCCTTGTTCTGGCTCTCCAGCGTGGTTAAATGAAGCCTGTCATTCACCGGAACCCCAGTTATCCATGAAACGACACATCGCCCTGATTGAAGACGAGCCTGCCATTCGTGAAAATTACCGCGACGCGTTCGAGCGCCGGGGGTATCGCGTGTCTGCCTACGGTGACCGCAAGAGTGCCTTTCAGGTGCTGCGCACGGCGCTGCCGGATCTGGCCATCATCGACGTGGGCCTGGGGGATGAACCGGAGGGCGGCTTCACCCTGTGCCAGGACCTGCGCCAGCTGTCCGCCACCGTGCCGATCATTTTCCTCACCGCCCGGGACAGCGATATCGATTCCGTTCACGGTCTGCGGCTGGGGGCGGACGACTACGTCACCAAGGACATGAGCCTGGATCACCTGCTGGCGCGGGTGACGGCGCTGCTGCGCCGGGCCGATGCCTGGGCGGAGGCCCTGAAAAAGCCCGACGAAGTGCTCCAGCGTGGCAAGCTCACCCTGAACGTGGACCGCATGACCGCCGACTGGCAGGGCCAGCCTGTCGACCTCACGGTGACCGAATTCTGGATGCTGCATACCCTGGTTCAACACCCCGGCCACGTGCGCACCCGCGATCAACTGATGGAGGCCGCCAGCACGGTGCTGGATGACAACACGGTGACCTCCCACATCAAGCGCATCCGCCGCAAATTCCAGCAGCTGGACAGCGCCTTTGACGGCATCCAGACCGCCTACGGCATGGGTTATCGCTGGAATGCCCATGAGGTGTAAACCTTGAGCCTGAAGCGCCAGCTGTTCGTTGCCAGCCTGCTGATGCTGCTGATTCCCTGGGCCGGCCTGCAGTTTGTGCTGGAGCTGGATGAAGCGCTGCGCAAGCAGGCCACCGAGCAACTGCGGGAGCAGGCCAGGCGTATGGCACAAACCGCCGGGGACCTGCTTATCGGTAACGATGCTGTCGCAACCGGCACGCCGGTGATCTACGCAGAGCCCATTGAGCAATCACCGCGGCTCGACGGCTACGGTGACGACTGGCCCGGATACGACGAAGAGTTATCCCGCCAGCACTGGCAGCCCCTGCCCGAGGGCAGCGAAGGCTCCGCCCTACGCTGGCAGGCGGCCACTGACCAGCGCTTCCTGTATCTGCTGGTTCGGGTGCAACGGCCCGACGTGGTGTATTTCGACCCCGGCTCGCCGGGCCGGCCCCATGACCGCTTACGGCTGATTCGCGAGATGAATGGCGAGACGGGAGAGCGCCTGATCCGCACCCCGGCGCCCGGCGGCATCCATGCGCTGATGCCCGGCCGGCAGGCCGAGCGGGATTTCCGCATCACCGGACGCTGGGAAACCGTCGAACAGGGTTACCAGCTGGAACTGAAACTGCCACTCCCTGCACGGGGCAGTCGCCTGGGGCTGGTGGCCGAATGGCCCACAGAAGCCGGCACCGAACGGGCCGGAACATCCGAGGCACCGTTGCCGGTGCTGGTCAAACGCCTGCCGGAGATCGAGCGGGCACTGTCGGATCAGATGGCCAGCGGCCAGCAGCTGCGGATCCTCGAACCCGATGGCTGGGTGATCGCGCGCGCGGCACTGGCCAGCCAGCATCAGCGCCCGGAATTCGACGCCCTGAGCCCGGCTCAGGTGGTGGAGCAGATTGCCCTCAACGGCCTGCGGGCCCTGGTTCGCTTCTATCAGCCGAACCCCCTCCCCATCGACGACACCACCATCCGGTCTGAACCGCACACCTTGCCGGACGAGGGGCTGGTGCGTCATCGCAGTGGCGACACCCTGCTGATGGTGACGCAACCGGTGTTCAATGGCCGCACCCTGGTGCTGGAGCAGTCACTGGATCAGTTGCTGGCACTTTCCGGCAACACCCTGGGCTCAGTGATTGCCCGCAGCACCCTGTTGGTGGTGGCGCTGATGCTGGTACTGCTGGGCTACGTCAGCTGGCTGTCATGGCGCATCACCCGGTTGCAGCGGGCGGTCAGTGCCAGCGTTGATGACGATGGCCGCATTGTCGGCACCCTGCCCGACACCCGAGCCCGCGACGAACTGGGGCAGCTGCAACAGCATTTCGGCCAGATGGTCACCCGCCTGCGCGGCTACAATGACTACTTGGAAAGCTTCTCCCGCCGGCTGTCCCACGAACTGAAAACACCGGTGGCGGTGGTTCGCTCGTCCCTCGATAACCTGCGCCATGCCGAATCCGAAACCGAGCGCGGCAATTACATTGATCGCGCCGCCTCGGCTACCGAGCGCCTGAGCCAGATCCTCAACGGTATGAGTGAAGCGGCCAGGCTGGAACAGAGTTTTGACCACGCCGAGAAGGAAACCTTCGAATTAGCGGGGGTGATTGATCAGACCACCCGCGCCTATCAGCAACTGGATGCCGACCATCAGATTACCTACCGCGGCCCTGCTGGCGGCTGCACCATGCACGGCTCGCCGGAGCTGATCGTGCAGTTGCTGGACAAGCTGGTGGACAACGCGCGGGATTTCACCGCCCCTGGCGGGTTGATTGAAATCCGGCTGGCCCACCGCGGCAAGTCCCTCGAACTGGGAGTGTTCAATCAGGGTCCACCGCTGCCCCGGCAGCTGGGTTCTGACATCTTCAGCCCGTTTGTATCACTGCGGGACGGCGCCCACGAGGGCCACCTGGGGCAGGGTTTGCTGATCGTAAAACTGATCGCCGAGCATCACGGCGGGGCGGTCACTGCCAGCAACCACAACGACGGGGTGCTGTTCACGGTGACGCTGCCGGCGGTCTGACCCCGCGTCGCCGCTCCAAGGCTGGGCGATGGTACCTTCGGGGCAAGCCTCAGGTCGTATGTTCCAGGTGGCGCCTTTGCCCTACCCTTGGGGTTTACCCGCTTTTCAACGCCACACCATGGAGATCAACCAGCGTGGGTTCGAGCCTCTCAGCACTTGCGATTCATCCGTTGCGGGATGACCTCTACAACGAGCTGCATTCCCGCCCGTTCCAGGTCCTGCCAACGCCGGCCCGGGTAACCCATATCGCGGTGCTGACCCGGCCCGAGCAACGGGATGTCCAGTTCCGCCATCTGCAGCGCCTCCACCGGCTGCTGGGGCAACCCGAGCCCCAGCAGGAAGTCAGCTGCTTCGAGAAGACCTTTGGCAACCTGCGGGTGCGCCGTGAAATGCATATGGAGTTCGCGTCCTACACCTTCATCAATCTTGACCCGGCACAAAACGGCGCACCCTTCTCGGAAACCGGCATCAGCCTGCTGCCGCAAGGGTGGCTGGAAGAGCTCGCCGGCACAGTGATTGCGGCTTTCCACATCCACCTGCAGGCGCCATCCGGTCAGGGGCTGGAAGATCTGGATTACGTGCGCCAGCACTTTGAAGGGCTGCGGCTGGTGGGCAGCAGCCCCCAGGAAGGCGCGGCGCGGGTGTGGGGCACGTTCAAGCTGCACAGCGACGGATTTGGCCGCTTTCTGGTGATGAACCACCACATGTCCGACAGCCAGCTGGGCCGCCTGACCCAGCGCCTGATGGAAATTGAAACCTACCGGCTGATGTCACTGCTGGCGCTGCCACTGGCGCGGGAAACCACGCCGTCCATCAACGACATGGATCAGAAACTGGTGGAGATTACCCAGTCGCTGGCGGACAACCGGGACGTGGACGAGCCGGCCCTGCTGGCGGAACTGACCGCCATCGCGGCGCGGATCGAGGCGTTCCGCGCCCATTCCACCTTCCGCTTTTCGGCAACCCGGGCCTACCACCGGCTGGTGCTGACCCGCCTCGACGAGCTCCGGGAGGACGAACTCAGCGGTCACCTCACCATCACCGAGTTCATGACCCGGCGGCTGACACCGGCGGTCAAAACCTGCGAAGCGGTGAGTGAGCGGCTGGAGGATCTGTCACGGCGGGTCGACCGCGCCTCGGACATGATGCGCACGCGGGTGGAACTGGCCATCCAGAACCAGAACCAACAATTGCTGAGTTCCATGGACCGACGCTCAAAAATCCAGCTGATGATGCAACACACCGTAGAGGGCTTCTCGGTGGTGGCCATCACCTACTACCTGATCGGCCTGCTCAAACTAGCGCTGGATTCGGTGCAGCAGGCAGGCTTCCCGGTGCACCCGACCTGGATACTGGGCGTGGCCATTCCGGTGGTTCTGCTGCTGGTTTATCTGGGGGTGCGGGTGGTTCACCACCGCTTCCTGCGCATGGCGAAGCAGCACTGACCCGCCGCGGCTAGCGCTCCGGGTTGTGGTCGCCGGCAAAGTGACGGTAGAACTGCTGGGCCGATCGACCGTTGCGCACCCCTTTGGCGGTGGCAAAACGGATCGCTTCCTGGTGCAAGGCCTCGCGATCCGCCACGTCCGGGAACAGGGCGTCCACCGCCTGCAGATAGACCTGCTGGGAAAACGGGTAGAACGATAGCTGCAACCCGAACCGATCCGCCAGCGAGACCTGTTCCTCGATGGCCTCCGCCGGATGCAGTTCGCCATCGCGCAGTTCGCTTTTGAGGTTGTCTGACATGAACTCCGGCATCAGATGCCGGCGGTTGGACGTGGCATACACCCGCACATTCTCCGGCGGCAGTTCCAGCGACCCTTCCAGTACGCTCTTCAGGGCCTTGTAACCGGTCTCGCCCACATCGAACGACAGGTCATCACAGAAAATCACGAAACTGTACGGCAGATCACAGATGTCATCGACGATCTCCGGCAGATTGACCAGATCGTCCTTGTCCACCTCAATCATCCGCAGGCCGCGGTCCTGGTAGCGGTTCAGCAAGGCCTTGATCACCGACGACTTGCCCGTGCCCCGCGCACCCCACAGCAACACATTGTTGGACGGATCGCCGGCCAGGAACCGTTCGGTGTTGCGGGCGAGAGCCTGCTGCTGCCGCTCGATCCCCGTCAGTGCCTGCCACTGGATCGGGTCCAGCCGCCGGATCACCCGCAGTCCGGAGCGGTGCCTGCGCCAGACCGCAGCCGGTGTAGTTGCCCAGTCGATCGTTGCTGCCTTCATCACATCTCCGTGTTGTGTGTGGTGTGGTGGCGTGGTGTGCGGCACCCCTGAAACTGTACCGTATCCGGCGGGTTATGGCGTCTCACGATGCAGGAAAAAATCCGGTGGGACGTCTACACTGACCATTCTGGATACAAAGGATTGTGAATGATCCGATGAGCGCCCCCTCCTCTTTGCGCTTCTACCCTCTGGCTGTTGGCCATTTACTGTCCGGCATGGCGTTACTGTTGCTCATTCTGCTCCCTGGGCCGGCGGTTGCCGAGACTTCCCGCACCATATCCATTGGCATCGTGTCTGACAACCGGCCCTATTCCTCTATGAACGGGCGGGAAGCCGCGGGATTCTCCATCGATGTGCTCAAGGAGGTGGAACAGCACACCGACCTGACCTTCACCTACCGCGCCGGCAGCTGGCCGGACATCTACGCCGCGTTCATGAACGGCGAGCTGGACGCCATCGATGGCATATCCTACAGCGAAGCCCGGGCGCAGGAGATTCTGTTCACGCCGCCCTACCATGTTCGCCAGACCTACCTGATGCAGGACCGGGAACGCCCGGTTGGCGATATCGACTCGCTGGAACAGCTCAAATCCCTGAAAGTCGGTGTGGTGCAGGATATCTACTACCGTGACCTGCTGGTCGACAACGGCATCAATCTGACCACCTACGATTCCATACCCAGCCTGATCCATGCGCTGGCCTTCGGCTGGGTGGACGTCATTATCGGCCCCGAACTGACCCTGACCTACTACGCCAACCTGGCCGGCTTCCGCTTTCTTACGGTCTCTGGTCCGGCGCCGTTAGGCGACCAGTCTCAGGAAGATTTCCGGCTCGGCGTGCTGAAATCCAACCAGCCGCTGTTCGAGCAACTCCGCGACGGCCTGAACAGCGTGCCCCAGGAGCGCATCAGTGAACTGCTGCGGCGCTGGTATGAGTTTGGCGGCACCCGTATCGCTGAGCCCGAGACCTTCGCCCTCAGCGCTTTCAACCGCCAGTACCTGCAGCAACTGGGACCGCTGCGGGTCGGCGTGATGCGGGACTACGCCCCGTTCAGCTTTGAGGACGGCGGCAGGCTACAGGGTCTGACCGTGGATATACTGAACCGGGTGGCGGACCTCACCGGCCTGGAGGTGATTCCGGTCAGTGGCCAGTGGCCGGAGCTGCTGGAGCTGTTCCGCGACGGCGACATCGACATCATGACCAATATGTCGATGAACGATGAGCGGCGGAAGTTTGCCCGCTTTACCGAGCCCTACCACGTGATTCCGAACGTGGTCTTCACCCGCCGCAGCGATCTGCTGTTCAACAACCTGAGCGACCTGAAAGGTCTGAGGGTCGCCTTTGGGTCAGAAATCTATTACCAGGCGGACGTTACTGAAACGCTCGGTGAAAACGCACTGGCCTTCAACAGCCAGCGCGCCATGTTTGAAGCACTGTCCGACGGCACGGTGGATGTGGTTCTGGCGGCCTTGCCCAACGGCAACTACTGGATTCGGGAACTGGGCATTGCCGGCACACGGATTGCCGGTGAGCTGTCACTGGGCGATATGGCCGGGGAAGATTTGCGCCTTGGCGTTCGCCATGCGCTAACGCCTCTGGCGGACATACTCGACCAGGCACTGGCGGCCATCAGCCCCACAGAAATGCGAACCATTGAGGATCGCTGGCTCGGGGCCACATTCAGCCGCCCCCGGGAGCAACCCGTCGGGCTGACTCTGACCGAGCAGGAGCAGCAGTGGCTGCAACAGCGGGACCGGCGGCTGACCTTGTGTGTTGATCCGGACTGGATGCCACTGGAGGGTATCGACAGCCGCGGCCGCCACACCGGCCTGTCGGCAGAGCTGTTCCGCCTGTTTGCCGACCGCTCCGGCATCCGCTTTGACATACTGGCGGCACCCGACTGGCACTCCGCCGTGACCGCCGCCCGCGAACGTCGCTGTGACCTGTTCCCGCTGGCGATGAAAACACCGCAACGGTCAGAATTCATGAGCTTCACCGAGCCCTACCTGAAGATTCCCAACGTGGTCATCGGGCGGATTGAGGCGCCATTCATCGAACGTCTTCGGGAGCTGGAAGGCCAGCGGGTCGGTATCGTCGGCGACTACGCGTTCGCGGAACTGTTGCGGCGACGCCAGCCCGGCATCCAGCTGGTGGAGGTCGACAGTGAGTTCGAGGGCCTGCGACTGCTCCAGCAGGGCGATCTGGATGGCTACATCACCACCCTCGCCACGGCCAGCCACTACATGCAGGAGCTCGGGCTGGCAGACCTCAAGGTGATTGGCCGCATTCCCGCTGACTGGACCCTGGCAGTGGCGACCCGCAATGACCAGCCGGTGCTGCTGGGCATCATGCAGAAGCTGGTGGCCAGCCTGACCGATGAAGAGCGCAAGATGCTGGACGAGCAATGGCGCACCGTGCGGCTGGAACAGCCGGTGGACTACACCCTGGTGTGGCAACTGGCCCTAATTGCCACCGTCATTCTCGCGCTGATGTTCTACTGGAACCGCAAGCTGGGCCGGAAACTGGCCATTGCCAATGCCACACTGGCCCACCTCAGCGTCACCGATGACCTGACCCAGCTGGGCAACCGCGCCTACTTTGATCGTGAATTCGCCCAGAGCTTCCAGTGGTGTCAACGGCACCAGGCCGGGTTCGCCGTCGCCATGGTGGACGCCGACCATTTCAAGAAAATCAACGACACCTTCGGCCATGAAGCCGGCGACGAATGCCTCAAGGCCCTGGCTGACATCATGCGTAACCAGTTCCGTCGCGACACCGACCGGATCGCCCGGTTTGGCGGGGAAGAGTTCGTGGTGTTCACCACCTACCAGAATGACAAGGACATGATTGACCGCCTCGACAGCTTCCGGGAAGTGGTGGCCAGCCACCGCTGTGTTTCCTCACAACAGGACATTCACTTCACCATCAGCATCGGCCTGGCCATTGGGGTTCCCGGGGCCGATACAGCGCCGTCCGAATTCCTCAGACTGGCGGATCAGACACTGTATCTTGCCAAGAAGAACGGACGTAATCGGCTTGAGGTGAAACCGGTCCCGACATCCGGGAACTAGCGGGGAAAGGGGAGACGGGCAAAAAAAGCAGTACCAGGCGCGAAGGCCTGACACTGCCTGGGGGCCAGAGCCCTGGCTTCTAGAACTGGAAGCGCAGACCCACACGCCCTGTGTCAAAGTCCGGACCGTCGTTGGTCACCTGACCGTTGAAATCGTCCTCGTCGATATCAACGTTGTAACGGTCATACTCGGCAAAGGCGGTCAGCTGTTCGGTAACCCGGAAATCCACACCGGCACCGATAAACGGATTGACCTCATCGTAGGTCTCGCTCTCGTCAAACGCATCCACGTCAAACGCGGAAGCGAACGCACCGGCCTTGGCATAAACACCAAAGGTGTCGGTCACCGGCAAACGGCCGATCAGCCCCAGGCCAACACCCTTGAGCTTGGCCTTCACATCGTCGTCACCGAACTTGCCGAAATCGATGTAATCCGCTTCCACTGCGAAAAACTCGTTGAACTTGTAACCCAGGGACGCACCCAACAGGTCATTGTCGTCATCAAATTCACCACCGTGGGACTTGTACCCACCATAACTACCGCTGATGAAGAAACCGGAACTGTCCCGAGCCGTGTTGTCCTGAGCCCAGGCCACCGGGGCAGCGAATACCGCTGTGGTCAGAACGGTTGCACATGCAAGACTGGCTTTGTAGTTCATACGCTTTCATCCTCATGAGTTCAGAATTCCATTCAAATCGGACAGCAATCGCGAAACCCTTCGCTCGATTGCATGAAATCAGCGTACTAGCCATAGGCCTGACGGGGGGTTAAACCTCCCCTAAGATTCAGTCATGCATTGTTCATGTAGGTTCTGAAAATAATGAATTCTGTAAGTAACTTAGCGTCGCTACTCTGATCCACGCAGGAGATTGCCCGCAGCGTTTGCCGCCGCGGCAACGCTGCGGTATGACAGCCGTGACACCGAATGGTGCGTGGTCCGCACCGCCTCGCTCCAGGGCCGCGTGGCGGGTACGCGTGCAAGCACGTTGAAGGTTTCATCAGCAATGGACAGGTGCACCCGTTCCAGTTTCCCGGCCCCCTGCGCAACACCGTGGGTGAGCACATCTGCCAGCCCCAGCCACCACTCGTGGCCGTGTTCATTTCCGGTTTTCATAGCAACCACTCCGCTAATTGCCGGGCCACATCGGGGTGATGCGCCAGTCGAATATGATCAACGCCGGGAAAAGTCGCGACACCGGCAAGCTCCCAGCCCGTGCGCTCCTGACCCCGGGCGCTGGACTCATGCACAAGTGCGTCACCGAACAGGGCGTTCACCGGGTGGGTCCGAGAACGGGCCAACAGGCCGCAGACAACGAAATGCCTCGCCCCGGGAACCAGCGGCGGCTCCGCCTGATTCGCCGACACCACCTCGCCTCGGGAGAGATTGCGGATGCCCTCGCTGCGTACATCGATCACCTCTCCCACCACCCGCAAATAATCGCGGGGAGCGCGATTGAGCAGATCCGCGGTAGCCTTCGCCCCCTTGGCCAGCCAGGAGCCATCGTGGGGTGACCCGAGATAAACGCAATCGGTCAGGTTGGCAAGCCAACGGTGATTCTGCGCCTGACCGTGATGGCAGGCACTGCGTATGAGCAACCCGCCCATGCTGTGGCCCATCAGAATGACGCGCTCCACCGGCACCGGCCAGGCAGCCACCAGCGTTTCCAGCAGGTCTGCCAGGTCCTCTCCGTTGCGGGATATCGGGCGCCCGGTGTTATAGCGCAGGGTCAGCGGGGTGACATCGCCGGATGTCCCGCTCAGCAGAGCGCCATAACTGACGTCACTCTGCCCCGGGAAGGTCCAGACCGATTCCAGCTCCATCAGCCCGTGAATGGACAGGCAGAGCGTGGAGCCCGGCTCATCCAGGCGCGGAGCCCGGCAATCCAGTGGGGTGGGCCCGTGGAAGATGTCCATGGGCAGGGCCAGCGGGTTATTGCGTTCCTCCAGCCAATCCCCGAGGAATCCGCTCAGGATCGCGGACGCGTGGCGCTGCCACACCGGTCTGGTGTCTGAATTCATGTTTGCGGCTGCCGTGTGATGATGTCGTCCTGCCAGTGTACGCGGATAACCATCACAGCGATTGGCTGAGCTTTCGCCAGAGTCTGGCGTGGCGGCAACTGTGGGTCAGGCCGCCTCACCTTCGGCCGGTGCTGGCTCAGGGGCCTCTCCGCCCTTTGCAGCTTCGGCTTCCGCCTCTTTCATCAACACCATTCCGCCCTGCAACAGCAAGGATTTCAGGCGCGGATCGCCCTGCTCCGCAATCCCGAACGCAAAGGCCACCAGCGCGGATTCCAGCGGATTACGACGAATCAGTTCCCGCAATGATTGCACTGGCGAGCCGGAACCCGATGGCGAAGAGTCGCCCTTGGACAGGCTGCGGGCCGGCCGTGTCAGACGGTAGAACACCAGGGCAAGCACCAGAAAACAGACCGCGCCGACCATGGCCATGGCCGCGGATTCGCCCACGACCGGTGTCAGCGCCACGGTCGCGGCAGCAACCAGCAGATAAAACCCGGTAATCAGCAGTGCCGTCAACAACACCAGCGCCAGCATGAAACCCAGCACGGCGGCGACGGCCTTGCGCACGGCACTCTGAACTTGCGGGGAATCCAGCATGATCAACGATCGAGCAGGCGCCCGACCAGGATCCCTGCCAGAAACATGATGAGAATACTGAGGAAAGGCCGCTCCTCGATCTGATGCTCCACATCGTGAACCGCCTTGGTGCCGGCATCACGGGCGCGGTGGAGAGCCTCATCCCCGCGTTTGCGCACGCTATCGAGGGCCTCCCGGCTCTCCCGGCGTATCTCATCCCGCAGGCTACTGATGTTACTTTTCTGACCATCAGCGACGGCTTTGGTGAGTTTCGCGAGGTCGTCTCTCAGCGCCTGCAGATCTTCTTTCACGCGGTTGTAATCGTCCTGTGCGGATTTCGCTTCCATTTGCTGCCTCCTGTCAGTTTTGACACTGCGTTTACGGCATTCCGATGACTACTATGCTCTCCCCGCTCTGTTCTCACGGTGAGGGCGGGGGTCCATTAAACGTAGCACAGGGATCGGTAAGTGGCATGACGTTTACTTAATCGGCGCCGGTGGCCGCGGCGGGCGGCTCATCCGCCCGGGTGCGCAGAAAACTCGCGAAGCGTGGCAGCCCGGTACTGGTGTAACCAAAGTGTTTATAGGTCACCACCGCACCGATCGGCGGGGGATCCAATCGCTCGGCATCGCTCAGGCCACTGCCCAACCGGAGGCGACGACCGTCGTCCAGCTCCACCAACAGCGCACCCAACGCACCCCGGTATTTGCCGCTGCCAGGCAGATGGTCCACCACCACCGCCTCCCCATCGTTGTGGCGCTTGACCTTCAACAACGACTCCGAGCGACCGGATTGATGGCGGCTGGCGCCGTGACGGAGCATCAGCCCTTCACCTCCGGCGGCAATCACACGATCGAGCGTGACCATCAACTCGGCATGCGTGGACACCCGCCATTGTGGCACTGCCTTGAGGTACGGCGACGCCGTCGCCGCGACCCGCTCACGGATCGCCGGAATGCGCTCACTGAACGGCCGTCTGCTGGCGGGCAGGTCGAACACCATGAAACGTATCTGGCGCCATTGTGCAGCACTGGGCTCATGGCGCCTGACCGCGCCGGACAGCTCATCAAACCGCTCACGCCCCATCCACAGCTCGCCGTCCAGCGGCACGGAAGGCCAGCCGCGGGTGAACCACGCCGGTGCCCTGAACACGTTGCCCTGCCGTGACAGGAAACGGCTGCCATCCCAATACGCCCGAACGCCATCGTATTTCTCGCTGACCCAGTATTCATCGAGCGCTATGCCCGGCTCGTAGGCCTCAGCCAGCGTGAGACCGGGAGGCTTAGCGTGGCTGACAACCGCGAGCATCAGACTGCCGACCATCAGCAGCCAGCGAACTGTGTTCTGGCAGGGGGACATCATCGCAAATCCTTCTGCGTGGGTTCAGGGTGTTTTTCGGGTGTTTGCGCTCAGCGATCGCAGGCTTTTGCCACCTTTTGCCGGAAGCGCTCGCGGATGGCCTGGTTCTCCGATTCGGACACAAACACCCGCTCGCCCTGCGCGTTCAGATCATAGAACGTGGAAACGCTGGCCATGTATTTCAGCCGCGCCTGCAGTTTCCGGCATAGCTCTGCCTGCTTCTGCGACTGTTGACGGGCCTTTTGCTCAGCTGCCTGCTGCTTCTGCCGCTCTCGCTGCTGTTCATCCAGAAAACGGGTCACGTTCTGATGGCGAGCCTCAGCAGACGGATCCGTTCTGGACGGCGCCGCATTGACCTCAACCTCACTGGACGCCGCCTGAGCCGGAGGGCGATCACCGAAATGGGTCTGGCCGTTGGCGTCTACCCATTTGTAGACGCCGGCATGGGCGAGAAGGGGCAGCGTTAATAGACACAGAAGGGTCAAGAATCTTCCTGACAATTGGTTCAATTCCATTTTTTGATTCCTGTCTGGTACAGCTTCTTTTTTAAGTATTGTTTTAGGTCCGTTTCGGGAAAACCGCAGCTCAAAGGTGAGTCGCTCATCAATTCCCAGCTCCTCTACATCGCTTCCATTCAGGATGATTCGAAGACCGTTTTCGCCCGTGACTTTCCGGCCATCCTTATCATGCTCGGTCAGCAGTTCGATGGGGTAGCGCGCAGTGACAGGAACCCTCGATTCGGAATCAGTAATACCTGAATCCGTGAGTTCAACCGGCTGAAACTGTATCCAAAGCCTGCAATAACAAAGCCTTGGGCGATATAATAGCACCTGACATCCATTCACCCAGTCAGTGCATTTAGCTCATGCGTACTTTC